>WBZY01000342.1_pt2 | contig 32516 bp, 29 predicted proteins | sample 5204191 | NCBI WGS metagenome assembly WBZY01 (sample SAMN12344363, study PRJNA552823) | activated sludge metagenome | biome: Activated sludge suspended growth; feature: Anammox Sidestream; material: Wastewater; isolation source: activated sludge from anammox sidestream of wastewater treatment...
GCATCGAACGGGAGAGCGAGAACGTCGAACTGTTATTGGGAGACGGCCGACTCCGCTGGCGAACGGGCGCAGGTGTAATCGATCACCCGGTGCTCTTGCAGCGCGTCGAACTCCTCTTCGATGCTACGGTGCCCGAATTCTGTGTCGTCGATACCGATCGGCCGCCGGAAATCTACGGTAGCCTGCTCCAGGCAGGCGATGGTCTGACTTCTGCCAAGCTCAATGCGCTGCGCACCGAGCTCGAGCAAGGTGGCTACCATCCATTGGCCGGACCGGAAACCAACGCCTTCCTGCGTCGCCTGGCGGCGCTGCTGCATGCCCAGGGCACGTTCAGCGGTCAGCATATGCAAGCCCCAGCAGCAGATGAGCCGGTGGTCATGCGCGACCCGGTGTTCTTCCTGCGCACACGATTGTCGGGTTTCCCGGCGGCGTTCGAGCGCATCCTGATCGAACTCGAGAACGGCAGGCAGCTGCCGGTGGCCCTCACGCGCCTGGTCGGAGTGGAACCCGCGCCTCCCGTCGATGACGTGCGCCAACCGACTTCTCCATGGGCAGAGCCTCCGGACGTGCTGCTGAGCAAGCCGGCGAATCAGGAGCAGGTGCAGATCGCACGCGCGCTGGATCGGCACCGCGCCGTCCTCGTGCAGGGCCCGCCCGGCACGGGCAAGAGCCACACCATTGCCAACCTCATCGGTCACTTGGTGGCCCAAGGCAAACGGGTTCTGGTGACCAGCCACACGACCAAGGCGCTGCGCGTGTTGCGCGAGCAGATCGTGGAACCGCTGCGGCCGCTCGCCGTGGCGGTGCTGGACAGGGACCTGGAGAGCCGCGAGCAGATGGAGAAGTCGGTGCGGGACATCCTGTCGCGACTAACTGACTCCACGGAGGAAGCACTCGACCGGGATGCCGCGTCCCTGCGCGAGCGGCGCGCCAGGCTCAACGCCGAGATCGAGCGACTCACGACGGGGCTGCGCGAGGTGCGCTCCGCGGAGTATTTGCCAGTCGGCTTTGCCGGCGAGGACCTGGATCCCGCGGAGGCTGCACGCTGGGTCGCTGCAAACCAGAAGGGCAATGACTGGATTCCGGGCCCGATCCAGCGAGGTGCGCCGCTGCCCTTGTCGGCCGGGGAGTTGCCGCGACTGTACGAATTGAACGGCCTGCTCGATGCGGCTGATGAAGCGCAGATAAACGCGCAACTTCCGGACATGACTACCCTGCCGGATGCGCGATCGTTTCATGCGTGGGTCACGACGCCGCGCGTGGAGGAACGCGCGGCCATGGTGCGGCTCTGGCTTCGGCGCGCGCAGGAGGGCGACATTGCGCTGCTGGAGCGTTTGCGCAGGGCCCTGGCGGACACTGCGGCCGATCTGCAGACCTTCAAGGACTGGCAGTTGAGTCTGGTGAAGGCAGGTCATGCAGGCGAGGCCGAGCAGGCTATCTGGGAGGATCTCGCGAAACTCGTCCGGGATGCGCACGAAGTCTGGACGAATCATCGCTCGATCCTCATGCGCTTTCAGGTACAGGCTCAATCGTCGATCGGCACGCAAGACGGGCTGGCGACGGTGCGCGAGATGTTGCGCTATCTGGAAGGAAGTGAGTCCATCGGCCGCCTGCAATACCTGCTGCATCCGCGCTGGAGAACGCTCGCGCAGTCGTTTCGGGTGGACGATCGTCCGCCGGCCACCGCCGATCACTTTCGCGCGATTACCGCGTATTTGGAGATCGAAGCAGGTCGCGACAGGCTGGGACGGCGCTGGGCTCGGCAGGCCGAGCCGATCGGACTGTCGTCGCTCGCGAACATGGGCGCTCAACCCGAGCTGGCGGCATCGCAGCTCGTCGGCGGGTTCAGCGCGCTGACTCACTGGTGGGAGTCCCGGTGGCGCGCGATCGTGGATCTCGCGCGGGATTCGGGGCTGCAGCTGGAGGCGTATCGCCAGGTTCATCTGGCGAGTGTCGTCGACAGCACACCATTCGAGCGCGACATCAAATTCGTGCAGCAGGCCCTGGTTCGTGTTGTCGAAGTGCGGCTTGCCATCGCGAGTCACCTGCGTGCGGAACGGGAATTGTGTGAACTCGAGACATTGCTTGCGGGGTACGAGAGCAAGGGGGTCACAGCCTTGCTGGATGCGGTGCGTGCCCGGGATGCCGCGGCCTACGATCTGGCGTATACCGAACTTGCTCGCGTGGTGGGCAAGTATGCGGTGTGGCAGGAGCGCCGGGACCTCACGGTCAAACTGGGGCATGCGGCACCGGGCTGGGCCGAGGCGCTGCGGAGCCGATCAGGTTTTCATGGGGGCACGTCGGTGCCGGGCGACGCGGGCCTTGCATGGCGATGGCGACAGATCCAGCAGGAACTCGAGCGCCGCGCTGCTCTTGATGAGGTGATATTGACCCGGCAGCTCGAGCAGCGTCGAAAGGGGCTTCGCGAGTGCACGGCGGAGCTGATCGACCGGCAGGCCTGGCTGGCGCAGTTGCGGCGCACGGATCTCGCTGCGCGGCAGGCGTTGCAGGGTTGGGCGGACACGGTACGCAAGATCGGCAAGGGCACTGGCAAACGCGTGCCGGAATTACAGGCGCGGGCCCGCGAACTTCTGGCGACGGCGCGCAACGCGGTACCCGTGTGGATCATGCCGCTTGGACGGGTGGCGGAATCCTTCGATCCCGCCGCGAGTCGCTTTGACGTGGTGATCGTGGACGAAGCCAGCCAGTCGGACATTCAGGGGCTGCTGGCCTGGTACCTCGCGGACCGGATTGCGGTGGTCGGCGACCACGAACAGGTGAGCCCCATGGCGGTGGGTCAGGAACTGGGTACCGTCAAGGCGTTGATCGACCAGCACCTGCCCGATGTGCCGAACAGGCATCTCTACGACGGCACGACTTCGGTGTATGACCTGGCGCGACAGTGCTTCGGCGGCACCATCGCCCTGCGCGAACATTTCCGGTGCGTGCCGGACATCATCGAGTTCTCGAACGAGTTGTCTTACAACTTCGAAATCCGGCCGCTGCGCAACCCCGGCACCGCGGCGCGACCGCATGTCACCGAGTTCACGTTGCCTGCTGCGCTGGGCGCCAGGCGCGATGGCAAGACGAATGTTGCGGAAGCACGCGCCACCGCCGCGCTCATGGCGGCGGCGATCGGTCATCCGGAGTACCGGAAGAAATCGTTCGGAGCGATTACGCTGCTGGGTGACGAGCAGGCCGTGCTGATCCAGCAGCTCGCCCTCGAGCTGATCGGAGCCACGCAACTCGATGCGCGCCGGTTCGTGGCCGGCAACTCGGCCCAGTTCCAGGGCGATGAGCGTGATGTCATTTTTCTGTCCATGGTGGATGTGCCGGGGGAGGGTGTGCTGCGCATCTCGCAGACACCGGCGATGAAGCAGCGCTACAACGTTGCAGCCAGCCGGGCACGCGATCAGCTCTGGCTGGTCCACTCACTGGATCCGAACCGCGATCTGCAGGCTGGCGACCTGCGCCGTCGGCTGATCGATCATGTTCGTGATCCTTCTGCGCGCCGGCGTGAACTGCGGGCGGCCTCACGGAAGGTGGAATCGCCGTTCGAGCAGGCGGTCCTGGAGCGACTGCACGCCGCCCATTATCAGGTGGAGCCTCAAGTCTGGGTGGGGCGCTATCGCATTGACCTCGTCGTTCGCAACGGATCGAACGAGGTGGCCGTGGAGTGCGACGGCGATCGGTATCATGGCTTCGACAACATCATCGACGACATGAACCGTCAGGCTGTTCTTGAACGAGCCGGCTGGCGTTTCGTGCGGATTCGCGGAACCCGGTTTTATCGGGATCCGGATCGGACGATGCAGGAAGTGTTTGCGAATCTGAAGGCCTTGCGGATCGAGCCCGGCCGGGCAACGGTGCCCGCCGCCCATGACGACAACGTCTTGCGACAGGAGGTGGTGCGAAGGGCATGGGAACTGATGCGCGAGCGCGGCTGGGTCGACGCCGCGAGCGATGATACTCAGTCTATGGCCGCCGCATCCCGGTAACCGCGAGAAGGTTGAGCAGATGGTTTGGACGGGCAATTTCTTTTGGCATAACAGCGGCTTGCGAACATCTCCTTGCACGAAGTACACCCTCAGATGAAGGTGTACTTGACCGGAGGACACATTAGGGTGAGTCTGTACTTATGCCGCTGCACCCCGTTCTCGCCGACAAGCTGCGGATCGCGCTTCAGACGGCCGCGCCCGTTGCCAGGACGCGGCGTGACGCCAGCCTTCCTGCGGTCCCCGGAAAGATACATTCCGTAATCGGGTTGCGGCGCGCCGGCAAGACCACCTTCCTCCACCAATTGCGCGACGAATGGCGCGCGAGTCTGTTTCCCGAGCGCGCGATCTACATCGGTTTCGACGACGACCGGCTGGCCGACATCGGGGTAGAGCAGCTCGGGCTTCTGCTGGAAGAATATTTCCGCACGCACCCTGAGTTGCGCGGGCGGCAGACGGTGCATTGGTTTCTTGATGAGATCCAGCTCGTCCCTGGATGGGAGCGCTTCTGCCGGCGGGTGCTTGACACGGAGCGCATCGAGCTCGTCGTTTCGGGCTCATCGGCGCGCATGCTCTCGCGCGAGGTGCATACCTCGCTGCGCGGGCGCAGCATGGCGACGGTCATCCGCCCCTTCGGCTTCCGCGAATTTCTGCGTCACCGCGGCGAGGAGCCCGCGCCGGGCGCGTTTCGGCCGACGCCGGTCGAGCGATCGCTCATCGAGAAGCGCTTCCGCGAGTTTCTGGTCGAGGGAGGATTCCCTGAGGCGCAAGGGCTCCCGCTCGCCGCGCGCATCGAATTGCTGCAGGGCTATGTGGACAGCGTGCTCTTTCGCGATGTGATCGAGCGCTACAGGGTGACGCAGGTCGAGGCGCTGCGCTGGCTCGTGCGCCAGTGCCTGCGCAATCCGGCCGGGAGTATGAGTGTGCACCGCCTGCATCTCGACCTGCGGGCGCAGGGGCACGGCGTCGCCAAGGATGCGGTGCACGCGATGCTCGGCCATCTGACCGACGCATTTCTGCTGACCGCAGTGACGCTTGCGACGGAATCAGAACGCCAGCGCAACTCGAACCCGCGGAAGATCTACCCTGCCGACCCGGGGCTGATCGTCGCCTTCGATCGCAGCGGCCGTGCGAACCTGGGCCATGCGCTCGAAACGGTGGTGCTGAACGAGCTGGAACGGCGTGGTGCCGAGATCGGCTACGTGAAAACCGAGGCAGGTCTCGAGGTGGATTTCCTCGCGCGACATTCGGGTGCCGGCGAGGAGTTGATCCAGGTGTGCGCGGACGTGTCGGACCCGGCGACACTCGAACGCGAGCTGCGCGCGCTCGACGCTGCCGGCCGGGAGCATCGTCGCGCTGCGAAGCGGCTGCTAGTGCTCAGTCGCGATGACGTGCCGCATGTGCAAACCCGTGGTGTCGAGATCCAGCCTGCCTACGAATGGCTGCTCGCCCTGAGCGCTTCACCATGAGCCCTCAGCCCAACGGAATGCGATCGATCTTCGCCGCGCAGATGAAGTCGTTCTCCGAGAGCCCGCGGATCGCGTGGGTGCTGAAGGTTGCGCGGCAATAGTTGTAGCCGACCTCGAGATCGGGGTGGTGGTCTTCGAGGTTCGCGATGTGCGCGAGCGCATTCACGAAGCTCATCGTGCGGAAGAAGTCGTGGAACACGAACTCACGACGGATCGACTTCGCGTCGGCCGCGAGCTTCCAGCCCTCGTGCAGGCCGGCCCGCATCTGCTCCGCCTCCGCCCGGGTGAGCGGCTGCACACCGCCCTCGCAGGGCACGCACTTGCGTTCGGACAGTTCGCTCATGCCGTCGTACTCCTGCGCGTGAAGCGACGCGCGACATACCGTTCGACGAGTTGCTGGAACTCCTCGGCGATGTGATCGCCCCTGAGCGTCACGGTCTTCTCGCCGTCTTCATAGACGGGAGCCACCGGGCGCTCGCCGGTGCCGGGCAGGCTGATGCCGATGCTGGCGTGCTTGCTCTCGCCGGGGCCATTGACCACACAGCCCATGACCGCCACCGTCATGTCTTCGACGCCATCGTAGGTCTTGCGCCACTCGGGCATGCGCGCACGCACATGGGACTGGATCGACTGCGCGAGCTGCTGGAAATACGTGCTCGTGGTGCGCCCGCAGCCGGGACAGGCGACGACCATGGGAATGAAGGCGCGCAGGCCCATCGTCTGCAGGATTTCCTGCGCAACGATCACTTCCTGCGTGCGATCGCCACCCGGCTCCGGGGTGAGCGACACGCGAATCGTGTCGCCGATGCCCTCCTGCAGCAGCACCGCCATGCCCGCAGTCGAGGCGACGATACCCTTCGAGCCCATACCGGCTTCGGTGAGGCCCAGATGCAGCGGGTAGCGGCAGCGCGCGGCGAGGTCACGGTAGACAGCGATGAGATCCTGCACACCGCTCACCTTGGCGGAGAGCACGATGCGGTCGGCGGGAAGGCCCAGTTCGCAGGCGCGATCGGCGCTCGCGACGGCCGAGGTCACGATCGCATCGCGCATGACATCCTGCGCAGAGCGAGGCTGCGCGGAACGCGAGTTCTCGTCCATCATGCGCGTCAGCAGGTCCTGGTCGAGGCTGCCCCAGTTCACGCCGATGCGTACCGGCTTGTCATGGCGGCAGGCCGTCTCGATCATCTCGGCGAACTGCGGATCGCGCTTGCTGCCGCGTCCGACGTTGCCGGGGTTGATACGGTATTTTGCGAGCGCCTCGGCGCAGGCCGGGTATTCGCGCAGGAGCTTGTGGCCGTTGAAATGAAAGTCCCCGATAAGGGGCACCGTGACCCCCATCTGCGCCAGACGATCACGCACGTGCGGCACCGCGGCAGCGGCTTCATCTGTATTGACCGTGACGCGTACGAGTTCGGAACCGGCGCGGGCGAGCGACTTGACCTGTTGCGCGGTGGCCTCCGCGTCCGCTGTATCGGTGTTGGTCATCGACTGCACGACGATCGGGTGCCCGCCGCCGATGACGGTGGCGCCGACACGAACGGCGAGGGAGGGGCGGCGGGGATGGGCGGACATCAGGCCCCTATTCTAAGGTGTGCTCGCGCTTGTCGCTTCGGTCACTGGTATCATGTCGCCGCTCGCCGCTTTTGAAGACTGTCCGGAGAGATCCTGTCGCCCTCGGGGCGGGGACGCCGAAGGCGCAAGTTCCGCCCGGAAACGCTCAGGCAAAAGAACGGCAGATCCGAGGCGGGCTCTGGAGAGCGGTGGGCCCGGCCCACCCACCGAAGGGGTGCGGCGAGTCCCGGTGGACCCGCCTGATCTCTCAGGTCACAGGACAGAGGGGCGGTGGAAGTGAGTCCGCATGGGACGACGTACACCGCTGTTTGGCCTGCACAGTCAGCTCGGCGCCCGAATGGTCGATTTCGGCGGCTGGGACATGCCGGTTCATTACGGTTCGCAGATCGAGGAGCACCATGCGGTGCGCCAGCATGCGGGTGTGTTCGATGTCTCGCACATGTGCGTCGTCGATCTCGCCGGCGATCGGGTACGGTCCTTTCTCGAGCACCTCGTCGCCAACGACGTGGGCAAGCTACGTACGCCGGGCAAGGCGCTCTACAGCTGCCTGCTGAACGAAGCCGGCGGCGTACTCGATGACCTCATCATCTATTACCTCGGCGAGACTTTCTTTCGCGTCGTGGTCAATGCCGGTACCCGCGACAAGGATCTTGCCTGGATCCGCCGGCACGCTGCGCCATTCGGCGTGGAAGTCACCGAACGCATCGATCTTGGCATGCTTGCGGTTCAGGGCCCCGCCGCCCGCAGCATCGTGGAGGGTCTTCTGCCGCCTGCACCGCATGACGCCGCTGCGCGGGCAGCTGTCATGGCACTCACGCCCTTCAGCGGTCGCGCGATTGGCACGTGGTTCGTCGCCCGCACCGGCTATACCGGCGAGGACGGCTTCGAGATCATCCTGCCCGTCGCCGAGGCCGAGCCGACCTGGGTCGCGCTCAATGCCCGGGGCGTGCGCTCCTGCGGGCTCGGTGCGCGCGATACACTGCGGCTCGAGGCCGGCATGAACCTCTATGGCAACGACATGAGCGAGTCGACCCATCCGCTCGAGTCGGGTCTCGCGTGGACGGTCGCGTTCGAGCCGGCCGACCGGGACTTCATCGGCCGCGCGGCGCTCGAGGCGATCCGCCAGCGCGGCGTCAGCGCAAAACTCGTCGGTCTCCTGCTCGAGGACCGGGGCGTGCTGCGCGGCCATCAGAAGGTGATCGTCCCGGATGTGGGTGAGGGTGAGATCACGAGCGGCACATTCTCGCCGACCCTCGAGAAATCGATCGCGCTCGCGCGCGTACCCAGGGCCACGGGTGATCGCGTGCAGGTCGACATCCGCGGCAAGTTGCTCGCGGCGCGCGTGGTGAAGCCGCCGTTCGTCCGCCACGGCAAAGTACTCGTTTCCTGACCGGAGAGATTCCATGAGCCAGATTCCTGCCGATTTGAAGTACGCGAAAAGCCACGAATGGGTGAAACCCCTTGCCGACGGCACGGTCGAAATGGGCATCAGCGATCACGCGCAGTCGGCGCTGGGTGATCTGGTGTTCGTCGAAGTGCCGAGCGTCGGCCGCACGCTCGCGGCGGGCGAGGCCTGCGCGGTCGTCGAGTCCGTGAAGGCGGCGTCGGATGTCTACAGCCCGATTGCCGGTACGGTGACAGCGGTCAACGCGGAGCTCGCGAGCGCGCCTGAGCTCATCAACCAGGATCCATACGGCGGCGGCTGGATGATTCGCATGAAGCCTGCCGATCCGGGCGCGGCCGACGCCCTGCTCAGCGCGTCGGATTACGAAGCGGTGCTGCAGGCCGGGTGAGGGAGAGGTCATGCCGTTCATTCCGCACACCGAAGACGACATCCGCGCGATGCTCGCGGCGATCGGCGCCCCATCGATCGAGGCGCTCTTCGACGAGATTCCGCAGGAACTGCGCACGCAGGCGCTCGCGCGCGTGCCGCCAGGCCTCTCCGAACTCGAGATCGGGCGGCTCATGACCGAGCGCGCGAAGCAGGATGGTCGTCCCCTGTCGTTCCTCGGTGCGGGCGCGTACGAGCACCATATTCCCTCGGCGGTGTGGGCAATCGTCACGCGCGGCGAGATCTACAGCGCCTACACCCCGTACCAGGCCGAGGCGAGCCAGGGCACGCTGCAGGCGATCTACGAATACCAGACGATGATCGCCTCGCTCACCGGCATGCAGGTGTCGAACGCGACGCTCTATGATGGCGGATCGGCGCTCGCCGAGGCTGCGCTCATGGCGGTACGCGCGCATCGCAAGTCGAGTTCGCAGCGCATCCTCGTGCCGACTACCGTGCACCCGCACTATCGCAAGGTGGCAGTGGCGACGGCCGGCAACCAGGGGCTTGTCTTCGACACCGTGCCCTATGTGCGCGAGTCGGGCTGCCTCGCGCCCGCGGCGCTGGCGAAGCACGCCGGCGAGGACATCACCGCACTCGTGATCCAGCAACCCAATTTCTTCGGCATGCTCGAGGATGTCGATGCGCTCACCGACTGGGCGCATGCGCAGGGCGCGCTCGTGATCGCGGTCGTGAACCCCACCTCGCTCGCGCTGCTGAAGCCACCGGGCGAGTGGGGCGCGAAGGGGGCCGACATCGTCGTCGGCGAGGGCCAACCGCTCGGCGTGCCGCTGTCGTCTGGTGGGCCGTATTTCGGCTTCATGACGACCCGCATGGAGCACGTGCGCCAGATGCCGGGCCGTATCGTCGGTCGCACCGTCGATCTCGATGGCCGCGAGGGCTTCGCGCTGACACTGCAGGCGCGCGAGCAGCACATCCGCCGCGGCAAGGCCACCTCGAACATCTGCACGAATCAGGGCCTCTTGATGACGGCGGCCACGATCTACATGTCGATCATGGGGCCGGAGGGCCTCGAGCGTGTCGCAGCGCTTTCGGCGCAGCGCACGCGCGAGCTCGTCACAGCCCTCACGCGGGTGAAGGGCGTGCGCCGGTGTTTCGAGGGCCCGTATTTCCACGAGGCGGTTGTCCTGCTCGACCGTCCCGTAGCGGGTGTACTGCGCGAACTGGCCAGTCGCGGCGTGCTGGGCGGCTTCGACCTCACCGAGCACTATCCCGAACTCGGCGCCGCGCTGCTCGTATGTGCCACCGAGACGAAGACCGCCGCCGATGTGGATGCCTATGCCACAGCCCTCAGCGAGGCCCTGCGCGCCGTACGCGCGGCCTGAAGCCAAGGACACCCAGCATGCCGAATCGCCGCGAAAAGATCATTTTCGAGTACTCACGCCCCGGCCGGGGTGCGACGGGACAGTGGCCGGAGAAGACGCCCGTGCCTGCGGACCTGCCAAAGGCGCAGCTCCGCAAGGGTCGGCCGTTGCTGCCCGAAGTGAGCGAGCTCGAGGCGGTACGCCACTACACGCGTCTCTCGCAGCTCAATTTCTCGATCGACACGCATTTCTACCCGCTCGGTTCGTGCACGATGAAGTACAACCCGAAGGCGTGCAATCAATACGCCATGCTGCCCGAGTTCACGGGGCGACACCCGCTCGGGCCCGAGTCCCACGGCCAGGGGTTCCTCGCCTGCATGTTCGAGTTGCAGGAAATGCTGAAGGCAGTGACTGGCATGCAGGGCGTGTCGTTGACACCGATGGCGGGCGCACACGGGGAGTTCGCCGGCGTCGCGATGATCCGTGCCTATCACCGCGCGCGCGGCGACCTGGCACGGAATGAAATCATCGTGCCCGAGGCCGCGCATGGTACGAATCCCGCCACGGCCACCATGTGCGGCTGCGTCGTGCGGGAAATCCCGGTGCTCGCCGACGGGGACGTCGACATCGAGGCGCTCAAGGCCGCAGTCGGCCCGAGCACTGCGGGAATCATGCTCACCAACCCTTCGACGCTGGGCGTGTTCGAGCGCCGCATCAAGGAAGTGGCCGGCATCGTGCACGCGGCCGGCGGGCTCCTCTATTACGACGGCGCAAATCTCAACGCGATTCTCGGCAAGGTGCGTCCCGGGGACATGGGATTCGACGTGATCCACATGAACCTGCACAAGACCTTCTCGACGCCGCACGGTGGCGGCGGGCCGGGATCGGGCGCCGTGGGCGTGAGCGAGCGGCTGCTGCCGTATCTGCCGATTCCCATCGTCGGGCGCGAAGCTGAGCGTTATCGCTGGCTCTCGGAAAAGGACTTGCCCCAGTCGATCGGACGCCTGTCGGCCTTCATGGGCAATGCCGGCGTGCTGCTGCGTGCCTATGTCTACATGCGCATGCTCGGGCGCGAAGGCATGGGGCGGGTCGGCGACTTCGCCACGCTCAATGCCAACTACCTGCTGGCGAAACTGATGCAGGCGGGTTACGAGGCGGCCTACCCGCAACGCCGCGCGAGTCACGAGTTCATCATCACTGCGAAGCGGCAGGCGAAGGAGCAGGGCGTCAGCGCGATGGACATCGCCAAGCGCCTGCTCGATTACGGCTTTCACGCGCCCACGACCTATTTCCCGCTGCTTGTGCCGGAATGCCTCCTGATCGAGCCGACCGAGACGGAGAGCAAGGAAGCGCTCGACGCGTTCATCGATGCGATGGTGAAGATCAGGCGCGAGGCCGGGAGTGACCCGCAGCTGTTGAAGGGCGCGCCGCACACCCTGCCAGTGCGGCGGCTCGACGACGTGCGCGCGGCCCGCCAGCTCGACCTCACGTGGAAGCCGGGCGCCGCAGCCTGATGGAGCGCGCCAAACCGCGCGGCACCACTCGCCTGCTGCGGGCCTTCACCGCGAGCAGCCAGGGTCTGCGCGGCGTGTTCCGCGAAGAAGCTGCGTTCCGCCAGGAACTGCTGTTCGCGCTCATCGCGATTCCGCTCGGGCTCTGGCTTGGACGCAGCGGCGTCGAACGTGCTCTACTCGTGGCGCCGGTGCTGCTGGTCCTCGTCGTCGAACTCGTCAACAGCGCGATCGAGGCGACGGTGGATCGAATCGGGCCCGAGCGGCACCCGCTCGCGGGGCTTGCGAAGGACGCGGGTTCGGCAGCGGTGTTCCTGTCGTTCGTGCTGTGGGGCGTTGTGTGGGCGCTGTTGCTCACCGATCGCTGAGGAAAACCTGAAACATATGTCAGCCCTGATCTGCGGCTCGGTCGCATACGACACCGTGATGGTCTTCGAAGGACGGTTCAAGGATCACATCCTTGCGGACCGCATCCACCTGCTCAATGTGTCGTTCCTGGTGCCGGGCATGCGGCGCAACTTCGGCGGCTGCGCGGGCAACATCGCCTACAACCTGAAGCTCCTCGGTGGTGAAGGCCACGCGATGGCCGTCGTCGGCAGCGACTTCGGGCCCTACGAGGCGTGGATGCGCGCCAACGGCCTGTCGCTCGAGTACATCGATCGCATGGACAGCGAGTACACACCCCAGGCGTACATCACCACCGACCTCGACTCGAACCAGATCACGGCCTTCCATCCCGGTTCGATGATGTTCGCGCATCGCAACCCGATTCCCGCGGGCGCCGGCATCCGCATCGGCGTGGTTGCGCCCGAGAACCGCGAGGGCATGATCGGGCACTCGGAGCAGTTTGTCGCGGCAGGCATCCCGGTACTGTTCGATCCAGGTCAGGGTCTGCCGCTCTTCACCGGTGAGGACCTTCGGAAGTTCATAGACGAGGCGACCTGGGTAGCCTTCAACGACTATGAGGGTAATCTGGTCTGCGATCGCACCGGCCTGTCGCTCGAGGAGATCGCGGCGAAGGTCGATGCCCTGATCGTGACCCTCGGCGCCCAGGGTTCGCGCATCCATGCGGGTGGCAAAGTCCATGAAATTCCCACGGCGCGCATCGCGAACATCGCCGACCCGACCGGCTGTGGTGATGCCTACCGCGCCGGCCTGCTCTTCGGGCTGCAGCACCAGCTCGACTGGCCCACGACCGGTCGCATCGCGTCGCTGATGGGTGCGATCAAGATCGAGCATCACGGCACGCAGAACCACCGATTCACGCGCACGGACTTCGACGCGCGCTTCCGCGAGAGTTTCGGGCGGGGAATCTGAGATGAAGCCATATGCACGGGTTGTCTTGCTCGTCCTCCTGTTCGCAGCGGCGGCGCATGCGCAGCTCGCGCCTGCTCCGCCCGCACAGGCCGGGGCTGCCGTCGCAGCCGAACCGATGGTCGGCGTCGAGCCGGCCGACAGCGGCTGGACCCGTACGCTCGAGCGGATTGCGCAGAGTGTGGTCGCGATCGAAGTCGACCAGACACGCGCGTTCGATACCGAGTGGAACAGCTCGGCACAGGCGACCGGCTTCGTCGTGGATGCCGAGCGTGGCCTCATCCTGACGAACCGCCACGTCGTCACGCCCGGCCCGGTGATCGCCGAGGCGACCTTCCTCAATCGCGAGGAGGTGCAGCTCTACCCCGTGTACCGCGACCCGGTGCACGACTTCGGCCTCTATCGCTACGACCCGGCAAAGCTGCGCTTCATCAAGCCGAAGGCGCTGCCACTCTATCCGGAAGGCGCCGAGATCGGCCGTGAGATCCGCGTCGTCGGCAACAATGCCGGCGAGCAGCTCTCGATCCTGGCGGGCACTCTCGCGCGACTCGATCGCCAGGCGCCCGAGTACGGCATCGGCAAGTACAACGACTTCAACACTTTCTACCTGCAGGCGGCCTCGGGCACGTCGGGAGGCTCGTCGGGTTCACCGGTGATCGACATCCAGGGTCGGGTCGTGGCGCTGAATGCCGGCGGCTCGAGCGCGGCGGCTTCGAGTTTCTATCTGCCGCTCGCGCGCGTGAAGCGCGCGCTCGAGCTCATCCGCCAGGGCAAGCCAGTCGCGCGCGGAACGCTGCAGACCACCTTCCTTTACACGCCGTTCGACGAGCTGCGCCGCCTTGGCCTGCAGCCCGCCACCGAGGCCGCCGTGCGCAAGGCGTATCCCGACTACACCGGCATGCTGGTGGTGTCCGACGTGCTGCCCGGCAGCGCCGCGGCGGGTGTGCTGCAGCCCGGCGATGTGCTCGTGCGCGTGAACGGAAAATTCCTGACGCAGTTCGAGCCATTGAACGCGGTGCTCGACGACAGCGTGGGTACGCCCATCGAGCTGGAGCTGCAGCGCGGAGGCGCGGTCGTTTCGGCGAGCCTGAAAGTCGATGACCTCGCGACGATCACGCCGGACGAGTACCTCGAATTTGGCGATGCGGTGGTCAACACGCTCTCCTATCAGATGGCGCGACACTTCAACCGGCCCGTGCGCGGCGCGTACGTGGCGAATCCGGGCTATGTGTTCGGCTCGGCGGGCGTACCGCGCGGCGCCGTGATCACGGCGGTGAACGGTACCGGGATCGCCGGTATCGGTGACCTTGAAAGTGCGATCGGCAAGCTGGGCGATGGTGATCGCACGACGATCCGTTACGCCACGATCGACGATCCGAACGGCAGCCAGCTGCGCTCGGTCCGCATGGACCGGCGCTGGTTCCCCGCGCAGCGCTGCAGGCGCAATGACAGTACCGGTTACTGGGACTGCCGGGCGCTCGCCACGCCGCCACCACCGAAAGCGCCCGTCGTCGGCAGCACCGTCTTCCAGACCGTGAGCGATCCGCAGGTCGCGCGCATCGTGCCCTCGCTCGTCACCGTCACCTTCGACATGCCGTATGCGGTCGCCGGGGTGACCGAGCGCCACTATTACGGTACGGGTCTCGTCGTCGATGCCGCGCGCGGTCTCGTCGTGGTCGACCGCAACACCGTACCGGTATCGCTCGGCGATGTGCGGGTCACCTTTGCCGGCACGCTCGAGGTTCCGGGACGCGTGGTGTTCGTGCACCCGCTGCACAATCTCGCGATGGTCCAGTACGACCCGACGCTGATTGGCACGACGCCCGTGCGCAGTGCAAGGCTCGGCAGGAAGCCCCTGCGGGCGGGCGATGAAGTCACGGTCGTGGGCCTCGCACCCGATACCGGGATCAAGTCGCGCACGACGAGTGTCGCGGATATCGATCCGGTCGCGCTGCCGCTTTCCCGCACGATGCAGTTCCGCGAGTCGAACCTCGAGGCGATAGACCTCGTCAACGGACCGCAGGATTTCGACGGCGTGCTGCTCGACAAGTCGGGCGACGTCGCCGGCGTCTGGTCGAGCTTCGCTTCGGAAAGCGGCCGCGAGGTCGTGCAGCAGAATCTCGGCGTGCCGATCGACGTGGTGGCCGACATGGTCGAGAGCGTGCACCAGGGCAGGGCGATCACTTCGCTCGAAGCGGAACTGTTTCCGCAGCCGCTTGCGGCTGCGCGCCGGCTTGGTCTCACCGATGACTGGGTGAAGCGCTTCGAGTCAGCCGACGCCGGTACACGTCGTGTGCTCACGGTCACGCGACTCGTCGGCGGCTCCGATGCGGCGCGCGAGCTGCAGCAGGGTGATCTGCTGCTCGCCATCGACGGCGAAGTCGTGACGCATTTCCGCGGCGTGGAGCGCGCGGTGGCCAATAAACCGATGGTGCAGGTGACGGTCTGGCGTGGCGCAGAGGCCCGCAATGTCGAAGTGCGAACAGCGGCGCTTTCGGGCGTGGGCCTCACCCGTGTAGTGCTGTGGGCCGGCGCGACGCTGCACGCACCGCACCGCGCGATGCTCGCGCAGCGCAGTATCCCGCCGGAGGGAATCTACGTTGCGTACTTCGCGTACGGCTCGCCCGCGACGCGCGCGGGGCTCATGCCCGGCCGTCGCATCGTCGAGGTCGACGGCCAGCCGACGCCGGACGTTGATTCGTTCCTGAAGGCGGTCACCGGCCGGCCCGATCGGGCGGCCGTGCGCCTGAAGACTATCACCTGGAACAATGCGCCCGAAGTCATCACGCTCAAGCTCGACAAACACTACTGGCCGGCTTATGAGCTGCGCCACATCGGCGATCGCTGGGAACGCTACCCGCTAGAGTAGAATGGGCGGATGGTCCGCATCGTCCGCGCAACACAGGCTGAAATCGACGAGGCCGTCACGGCTCTCCGTGACGGCGAACTCGTGGCCTTCCCGACCGAGACCGTCTACGGTCTCGGGGCAAACGCGCAGAACCCCGCCGCGGTCCAGAGGATTTTCGAGGCGAAGGGGCGTCCGACGACCCACCCCGTGATTGTGCACCTCGACAGCCCGAAGTATCTGCACCGGTGGGTGCGCGAAGTGCCGGAAACTGCGCAGGCACTCGCGGAGCGTTTCTGGCCCGGTCCGCTGACTCTCGTCCTGCCCCGCAATCCCAATGTGCACGACATCATCACCGGCGGCCAGGACACGATCGCGGTAAGGGTGCCGGCCCACCCGATGGCACAGCAGCTCCTGACGGCTTTCGGTGGCGGCATCGCCGCGCCGTCCGCCAATCGCTTCGGGCGTGTGTCGCCCACGCGGGCCGAGCATGTGCGTGAAGAATTCGGCGACGCGGTGCGCGTCGTGCTCGACGGCGGCGAATCGCAGCTGGGGCTCGAATCGACCATCGTCGCATGTGGATCCTCCGGCGTGCGCCTGCTGCGCCCGGGCGCGGTGACGATTGCGCAACTGCGCCAGGTCGTGGGAGACGTACAGATCGGCGCGGCAAATGAAGCTCCCCGTGTCCCCGGCAGTACCCCGTCGCACTACGCACCCGCCACGCCGATGACGATCGTACCTGCCGACGAGATCGATACGCGTGCCGAGGATGCATCGGAGGGGGGTCGGCGCATCGCTGTGCTCGCGCAGCGTCTGCCGCTCAAGACCTATCCGTCGGTCACTTGGATCAATGCGGGCAGGCGCCCGGACGCGTATGCCCACGATCTCTACGCGAACCTGCGCACGCTCGACAAGGCGGGCTGCGAACAGATCCTCGTACAGGAAGTGCCGGGAGACGACAAGTGGGACGCGATCCGCGATCGCCTGTTGCGCGGCGCGGCGGCGAGCGAAGTCGAGAATGCGGAGTTCACTTCAACCGGCGCGCTGGGCGCCCTGCCCTGAGCGTCGATGCAGCATCACCATTCAACGTTCCAGGAAGGAGCAACTCATGGGCGACAGGTAGTACAACGGCAGCTGTTTCTGCGGTGCGGTGCAATTCACGGTGACGGGCGAACCGGCTGCAATGGGCTATTGCCACTGCGAGTCGTGCCGCACATGGTCAGCCGGGCCGGTGAACGCGTTCTCATTGTGGAAGCCAGAGGCGCTCGTGATCACGAAGGGCGCGGACCACATCGGCACCTGGCACAAGACCGAGGCCAGCTACCGCAAGTGGTGCAAGATCTGCGGCGGGCATCTGTTCACCGACCATCCCAAGTGGAATCTCGTCGATGTCTACGCGGCGGTGATTCCGGGCTTCCGCCATGAGGCCGGCGTGCACGTGCACTACCAGGAAACGCGGCTGCCGATGAAGGACGGCCTGCCCAAGTTCAAGGACATCCCGAAGGAAATGGGCGGCTCGGGCGCCACTCTGCCTGAATAACGGGTCTACATGAGCGCTTCGAGCTCGCCGCCGAAGGTCTTCTCGTAGAAACGCATGGCCTCCGTGCAGGTGCCGTCGAAGCCGAGGTAGGCGATGAACTGGGGCATGGCAGGGCTCCTTGTGCCTGGAACCGACATCCTTGCCGGGGAGCGTGCAAGGCTCGCGGAATTGATGCTCGAGTCTCTGCGAGTGCCTCTCTCCGAAATCGAGTCAGCCTGGTCCCGAGGGCGTCGTCATTTTCGCTGTCGCGCATTGCTCGCGACGCCCTGAACACTGGCAATCCCGGGTTCAGGAGCGCTGACCAGCAGTCGACGCACCATATACGGGAGGATGCCGCCGTGGCGATAGTAGTCGGCCTCGACGGGGGTGTCGATGCGCACCACGGCGTCGAACTCCTTCGCCTTGCCCCGTGCATCGACGGCGCGCACGCGCACGATGGACACTTTTCCGGAGGATCCGGCGAGGCCGGTAATCGAGTAAGTCTCCTCTCCCGTCAGCCCGAGTTGTGCAGCGTTCTCGCCCTGTCTGTACTGCAACGGCAATACGCCCATGCCGATCAGGTTGGAGCGATGGATGCGTTCATAGGATTCGGCGATGACGGCACGTACGCCGAGCAGCATCGTGCCCTTGGCGGCCCAGTCGCGCGACGATCCTGAGCCGTATTCCGTCCCTGCCAGGATCACGAGCGGCGTGCCGGCCTTGAGGTAGTTGACCGAGGCATCGTAGATGGTGGCGACGGGCGCGCCTGCCTGCGTGAAGTCGCGGGTGAAGCCGCCTTCGGTGCCGGGCGCCAGAGTATTGCGCAGGCGGACGTTGGCGAAGGTGCCGCGGATCATCACTTCGTGGTTGCCGCGCCGGGAGCCATAGGAATTGAAATCCTGGCGCGCGACACCGTGAGCCGTGAGGTACTGGCCGGCCGGCGAGTCCGCCTTGATCGAGCCGGCGGGACTGATATGGTCGGTGGTCACCGAGTCGCCGAGCTTCGCCAGCACGCGCGCACTGCTGATATCCGCGAGCGGCGCCGGCTCGCGCGTGAGGCCACCGAAGTAGGGCGGCTGGCGCACATAGGTGGAATCCGTGCTCCATTCGAAGGCATCGCCTGCGGGAACCTCGAGCGCGCGCCAGTTGTCATCTCCGGTAAACACGTCGCTGTATCCCTTGCTGAACATGTCGGCCCGCACGCACTCCCCGATGACGGCCTGGATCTCCCGCGTGGCAGGCCAGATATCGCGCAGGTAGACCGGTTTGCCGTCGTGCCCCGTGCCGAGCGGGTCGCGCAGCAGGTTGATGCGCAGGGAGCCCGCGAGTGCATAGGCCACCACGAGGAGCGGTGAGGCGAGGAAGTTCATCTGCGTCTGCGGATGGATGCGACCCTCGAAGTTGCGATTGCCGGACAGCACCGCGCTGACGTTGATCCGGTTTTGCTCCACCGCCGCCGCGATCTCGGGGATCAACGGGCCGGAGTTGCCGATACAGGTGGTGCAGCCATAGCCGACGAGGTTGAAGCCCAGCTTGTCCAGAAAAGGCGAGAGGCCCGCACGGTCGAGATAATCCGTCACCACACGCGACCCCGGTGCCAATGAGGTCTTGACCCACGGCTGGCGTTGCAGGCCTTTCTCGACGGCGTGCCGGGCGAGCAGGCCCGCGCCGACCATCACCGAGGGGTTCGAGGTGTTGGTGCACGAAGTGATGGCGGCGATGACGATATGGCCGTTGTCGAGATCAAAGCGGCTGCCGTCGGAGAGGCTCACCTTTACAGGCTGCGAGGGCCATCTGCGGATGGATGTCTGCTGCACGGGTGCATGCGGTGGCTCGGTGGCATGCGCGGAGCCAACGGAAACCGGATCGCTTGCGGGGAAGGATTCATCGATCGCTTCGTCGAGTCCCTCGAGCAAGGCCTTGTCATAGGGATCGCCTTCGAGCAGCGCACTCACTGTTGCCGGCACAACGTGCACCGGGATGCGGTCCTGCGGTCGCTTGGGCCCGGCAATGGAAGGCTCCAGCTTGCCGAGGTCGAGTTCGAGCGTCTGGGAGTAGTCGGCCTCGTGCGTTGGGTCATGCCACAGGCCTTGCTCCTTCGCGTAGGCCTCGACGAGGCGGATCTGGTGATCGGGCCGCCCGGTGAGGCGCAGGTACGACAATGTCTCATCATCGATCGGGAAGATCGCACAGGTGGCACCGTATTCGGGGCTCATGTTGCCGAGCGTGGCGCGATTGGCCAGCGGCACGCGAGCCACGCCTTCGCCGTAGAACTCGACGAATTTGCCGACGACGCCGGTCTTGCGGAGCAGTTCGGCCACGGTGAGCACGAGGTCGGTGGCCGTGGTGCCGGGCGGGAATTCACCGCGGAGTTTGATGCCGACCACTTCGGGTATGAGCATGCTCATCGGCTGGCCGAGCATTGCGGCCTCTGCTTCGATGCCGCCCACCCCCCAGCCCAGCACACCGAGGCCGTTCACCATGGGCGTGTGCGAATCGGTGCCGACGAGGGTGTCGGGGTAAGCCTGCACACCATCGGGCCCCTCACGGGTGAACACGACGCGCGCCAGGTATTCCAGATTCACCTGATGGCAGATGCCTGTGTCAGGCGGCACCACCTTGAAGGCTTCGAAGCCGTGCTGGGCCCAGCGCAGCAACTGATAGCGCTCGGCATTGCGCCGGAATTCGAGATTGGCGTTGATGGCAAAGGCGTCGGGCCGGCCGAAGGCATCGACGATGACGGAATGGTCGATCACGAGTTCGCTCGCGACCTGCGGGTTGATTCGCTTCGGGTCGCCACCCAGCGCGATGATGGCATCGCGCATCGCAACGAGATCCACGACGCAGGGCACGCCGGTGAAATCCTGCATCAGCACCCGCGCAGGCGTGAACTGGATCTCCCGCAACTGCACCGCTGTCGGCTGCCAGTCGGCGAGGGCCCGTATCTGCCCGGTCGTGACGTGGTAACCGTCTTCGGTGCGCAGCAGGTTCTCGAGCAACACCTTGAGGCTGAAGGGCAGGCGGTGCTTCGTTGCGATGCGATCGAGCCGATGGATCTGGTAGCGCGTGTCGTCGACCGTCAAGGTGTCCCGGGTACCGAAGCTGTTGCTGGTCATGGCACATCTTCCTGCAATCCGAACGCGGTGTCTAAATAGGTATTGACAATGCCTATTTTTGGACGAAAGCTGTCGGTTGTCCATGTAAACGAAGGAAGCCATCCATGTCCGAGAGCCAGCCATCCGCGATCCAGGAAATCGATATCCGCAATCTCGTGCCAGTGCAGCGGCACGCCAAAATCTTCGAACTCGTCGGCAATCTGCAGCCGGGTGGCGCGTTCGTCTTCGTGAACGATCACGACCCGAAGCCGCTCTACTACCAGCTCGAGGCCGAGCACCCGAAGCAGTTCTCCTGGGCCTATCTGGAGTCGGGCCCTGTCGCCTGGAAGGTCAAGATCGGCCGATTGCCGCAGTAGAGTGCCTGCGTGCGGCGGGCAGCGCGCTCCGGCAGGCGCGCAGCCCGCCGCACGGGAGCCCGACATGCTGGGTGCGACACTTTCACGCTGGACGCTTGCGTACTTTGGTGTGGGCGTCTTTTTCCTGCTGGCCGCCGAGGCGCTGATGGCGCTCGGCGTCGGCTATCCGGCGAGCGCGCTGCGCGCGCCGCAGACGCTGTTGCTCGTCCATTGCGTGACGGTCGGCTGGCTGAGTCTTCTCATGTGCGGCGCGCTGTTCCAGTTCGTGCCGGTGCTGGTGGCGGGACCGCTCTACAGCAATGTCCTGCCGCTCCCGGCCCTCCTGCTCATCCTCGCGGGGCTCCTCGCCCTGCTCGCAAGTTTCCTGCAACTCGCGAGCTTGATGCCGATGATTCCACACTGCTTCCTCGCTGCGGGCGTGCTGCTCGGCAGTGGCTTTGCGCTTGCGCTCTGGACGCTCGGTCGCACGCTGGCGGCAGCCTGGCCGCTGAATCTGCCGGCACGGTTCGTCGCCATTGGCCTCTGCAGCGTCGCGGCAGCCGTCACATTCGGCATCATTTTCACGCTGGGGTATGGCGGTTACACCAACACGCTGTTTCTGCGTGAGCTGCAAGCGCGTGGCCTTCCGCTTCACATAGTCGCAGGGCTGGGCGGCTGGCTCACGTTTACCGCGATGGGCGTCAGCCACCGGTTGCTTGCGATGTTCATGCTGTCGCCAGAGCTCGATGGCGCGCCGACGCGCTGGACGTTCCGTCTCGGAACACTGGCACTCGCGATCGTCATCATTGCGGGTCCGGTGGCCATCGCCGCGCAGGGCAATCCTGATCTGGCGCTCCTGATTGCCGGGCTGATCGGTCTCGCCTGCCTCGCGCTCTATGCGCGCGATGTCGTACAGCTCTACCGCAAGCGCGTGCGTCGCGTGATCGAACTCAACAGCCGCATGGCGGGCATTGCGCTCGCGCATCTGGCCGCCGCAACGCTGCTGACGATCGTCTTCGCAGCGTTCGATCTCTTCGGGCGGTACAGTGGTGCGCTGGTATTTCTCGTCTGCTTCGGCTGGCTGTCGGGACTCGGGCTTGCCAAGCTTTACAAGATCGTGGCCTTCGTGACGTGGCTCGAATGCTACGGACCGGTGCTCGGCAAGACGCCGACACCGCGAGTGCAGGACCTCGTCGTCGAGTCGCGCGCGGCCAAGTGGTTCTGGCTCTATTTCATCGCCGTGGACGTTGCGACGCTCTGCCTGCTGCTCGGGGCACCGCTCATCTTTCGTGCGGCGGCAGCCGCGATGCTGCTGGGAAGCGTCGGCATCGCGCTGGAGCTCGTGCGCACCCGCCGGCTTGTCAATGTCAAGGCCGCGCTGCGCCTGCCGGCCGGCACCCGCCAGCCGCGCCTGTTGTTCACTTTCGTTGCCAGTTGACCTGAGGAGACCGCCATGACCGAATTCGTCGAACTCGATGTCCGCCCGGTGCTGCGCGCCGGCGGCGAGCCCTTCTCGCAGATCATGGGGGCGGTGCAGGGTCTTGCGCCCGGCCAGGGCCTGCGCCTGTTCGCCACTTTCAAGCCGACACCGCTGCTGCGGGTGCTCGGTTCACAGGGCTTCACGCACGAGGCGAAAGAGCTGACCGGCGGTGAATGGCAGGTCGACTTCACGCCATCGGCTGGCGCAACCGGCAATGCGATCGAAGCGGCTCCTGCGGCCTCTGACGAAGGCGGCGCCTGGCCCGCGCCGGTGCGCGAAATGGACAATCGCGATCTCGACCCACCCGAGCCGATGGTCCGCATCCTTGCAGCCACGGAGACGATGGCGAGCGGCGAGGTGCTGGCCGCGCTCCTGTGCCGCGAGCCGGTCTTCCTGCTTCCGGAGCTTGCCAAGCGCGGTCACTGCTGGCGCGGCGGTTTCGAACCTGATGGCAAGACCTACCGCGTGCTGATCCGCATCGGTGCCGCACAGGGAGCGAAAGCATGAGTGGCACGGCCGGCGGCGCTTCGATGGAGGTCATCCGGGATGCGCTGCGGCTGGTGATCGATCCGGAGCTGGGCTACAACATTGTCGATCTCGGGCTCATCTATGACGTCGCGCTGACAGGCGACCGCGTTGCCCACATCACGATGACGACGACCACGCGTGGTTGCCCCGCGACCGACTATCTGCAGAGCGGCGCGCGCGATGCGGCCTTGTCCGTCGAGGGTGTGGGCACAGCCGAGGTCACCCTGACCTACGATCCTCCGTGGACACCGCAGATGATGACGCCGGAAGCCAAAGCACATTTCGGGATCGTCGATGAGTGACGCGGCCGTCGGGCAACCGGAATCGCTCGACGATATCCTGCTCGCGAGCCTCGCGGCGCTGGCTGCGGCGGGCGAGGTCGAGGAAGCCTGTCGGCTCGCCGGCCGTGCCTGCGCCTTCCATCGAAACAGGGATATCCCCGCCTGGAACCGCTTCAATGGGTTGCTGCACCGGCTCGCAAGCAAGGCGGTCGGCGCGCGGCTCGCGGAGAATTAGGGTGCCGCGCGGAGCTGCGCCCGTAACACACCGCCGTGGCGGCGACTTCGCGATCCGACCCGAGTCCGGAAAGGATGGCCTCGCTTGCATCGGAACGGTGGCCCGACTTCGCCGGAATACGCAATGAGTTGCACGTGAGTCATGTTGATGGCCGTCCTGTCGCAGCGCAAGAATCACTTCCTTTGCAAGAACACGTCAGGCTCGACGCCGGCCTGCCTGAGGATGGCGCGCAGCGTGCCCTCTGGCATGTCGCCGGGATGGTTGGGTATGGTGGTGTAGCGATGGGTATCCGGGTGGTGCCAGATTTCATGGCTCCCAGCGGCTTGGCGATGGAACTCGAACCCGAGCGTCTTGAGTCGCCGGGTGATGTCGCGGTAGCGAAAGCCCCCGAGCCGCCCCATCAGGTCGCGACGATCACCGGGTAGTCGAAGGACTCGGCGACGGCGGGCAGTCGAGTCCCGGCTTGCGCCTCGATCAACTTTTTGGCGACATCGCGCGCGATCTCGATGGTCTCCTGAATTGTCCTTCCTTGCGCAATGAGCCCCTGCACATCGTTGCTGGTGGCGAGATAGACGCCTTCGGGCAACTTCTCGATGTGCAGCTGAATCACGTGTTCCATCGTGTTGCCTCCTTAGCGGCTGGTCTGCGCGAGCAGGCCGTCGAGCATCTCCATCACGACCTTCTGCTGAGTCTTGGGCAGGCGGCTCAAGCGCTCGATCTTCTGCCGCCACATCGGAGTGGGGCCGTGCTTGCCAGGCTTGGCTGGTTCGCCGATCAGTTCCTCGACGGTGGTGCCCAAAAACCGCGCGATGAATGGCAGGGAAGATACGGGCATGCGCCGGCGGCCGCTCTCGTAGGCGGTCACGGTCTGTTGCGACACACCCAAGGTCGCGGCGAGCTGCACTTGGGTGATGGTCTGGGCCTTACGCCGCTCGGCGATCCTTGCGCCCAGTTCCTTGAAAAACTGCTTTTGGTCCCGATCGGTCGACATGGCGTCCACCCCTGTCATCGTTGTGATGCTGCTCACGACAAGGCTCCCGTTACCCGTCGCTGCTGACGATACTACCGATAGTAGTACTCCCTGTGGTAGTTGTCATGTTCTATACCCGCTTGACAGCTTTCTGGTGATCATCTTGTTGCTGACGTTTTCGAGATCGCAAGTCCACGAACCCGGTCGGGAAGATCGAGGGTGCGTTGCGCAGTCACTATCGCGATGAAGTGTGTTTGCGCTGCCGCATCCAGGTCGCCGAGTGCGATCATCGCATCGAGGATGTACTTGCTCGGCTGAGTTCAGACTCGGCCGCGCCCGCCGCGTAGCGCTGCTTGGTCAATTGTCCGTCGACCGGCGCTTCCAGGGGCAGGGGTTGGCGCAGCAGCTGCTTTACTGAGCTGCCCGGTGATCCGCGCCGGGCGATGATCGTGCGAATCGCCGATCTCGCGCAGAGCGGCTTTGGATAACGCCCTCAGTCGGCGCGCACCGTGCGGTCCTGCGCCCAGGCACGCAGCGCTGCCACCTGCTCGGCCATGACGACCGCGAGCGGGCGCGTCGCAGCGATCTCGCGCGCGATCGCTGCGGCATCGGGTCGCCTGTCCTGCGCGTGCATCGTATACAGCGAAGCGACGATCGCCTGTTCGAGTTCTGCGCCGGAAAACTCCGCGCTCCTCTCCGCAAGAGCCCGCGCGTGGGCATCGGAGAGCACGATGTTGCGCTTGCGCGCGTGGATGGTGAGGATCGCCGCGCGCGTGGCTGCATCGGGCAGGTCGACGAAAAAGATCTCGTCGAAGCGGCCCTTGCGTATGAGCTCGGGCGGCAGCGCGCTCACGTCATTGGCGGTCGCGACGATGAAGACGGGCGCCTTCCGCTCGGCCATCCAGGTGAGGAAGGTGCCGAGCAGGCGCTTGCCCGCGCCGGTGTCGCCGTCACTGCTCGAGATGGCCTTCTCGATCTCGTCGATCCACAGCACACATGGCGCGAGTGCCTCGGCGGATGCGAGAGTCTCGCGCAGGTTCTTCTCGGACTCTCCCTGCCACTTGCTGTAGAGCGCCGCAAAATCGAAGCGCAGCAGCGGCACACCGAAGATGCCGGCGATCGCGCGCGCGGCGAGACTCTTGCCGCAGCCTTGCACGCCGAGGAGGAGTACCCCGCGCGGGGCGTCAAGCCCCGGTGCGCTGCCGTCGAAAGCGGCCTTGCGCGTCTCGATCCAGCGCCGCAGCGTCGCGAGACCGCCAATGTCGGCGAACCCTGCCGTGTCGGGCTCGAAGTCGAGCGTGCCGTGACGGTTGAGCAATTCGTATTTGCCGGCCTGCACCGCGCGCAGGTCCTCGGCGGTGATCGCGCCGTCGTCATAAAGCGCGCGGCGCACGAGGCGCTCGGCGTCGGCCGCGCTGAGTCCTGCGAGGTTGTCGACCACCCGCGCGAGCACTGCACGGTCGATCCGCGGCGCGCGGCCGCGGTGCTGGCGCTGCCATTCGTCGAACACGCGCGAGACGATCATCTGCCGCTCGCCCCCGGAGGGCAGGGCGGGGCGAAAATGCGCGGCGAGCGGCGCAAGGTCGGGCGGCAATGTGATCTCGTGACTGACGAGCACGACGGTGCGCGGCACCATCGCCTGATCCTGCACCACGTCCTTCAACATGCGGATGTGGACGGGATCCGTGAGGTACGGGTGGAAGTCGAGCAGGATGTAGATGCCTGCTACCGGCGTTGCCTTCAGATGTCGCAGCATCTGCCCCGGCTCGATCAGGTGACGCTGCGGGCCACCCATGTCCCGGTCGACGCGTGTCAGGCCCTCGGTCGCGCTCCACACGAACACTCCTGAACCGGGTGAGCGGCGCGCGCGCAGGCTCGCGTCGCGCAACAGCGCGAGGGTGCGCGTCTCGTCGCGGCTCTCGATCGCGATCAGCGCGACGCGCGAGGACAGCAGCGTCTGCAGTTCGGCGTGTGGTTCCGCGGCGGGCGAGCTCTCCATGGCCGGGCAATGTAACAAAGCATGGCCCCCGCTTGCGGGCGAGGCGGGCATTTCCGACAATGCATCACAAATGCAGGCATCGCGCCGGGCGCGCCCCCAACCCCGCTGGATCGACCCTTTCGCGCCCGAGCACATCCGCCGGCTGGTGGCGGAATTCGGCTCTCCCCTCCTGGTCATCGATTGTGCACGCGTACGCGCGCAGTACCGGAGCCTCGCGCGCGCGTTGCCGGGCGTCGATCTCCACTACGCACTGAAGCCCCTGCCGCACGCCGCCGTGATCGAGACGATCCGGGAAGAGGGTGGATTCTTCGACCTCGCGACCACCGGCGAGGTCCAGCTCGTCTCCCGGCTCGGCATTGACGCGGCGCGCTGCATCCACACGCACCCGATCAAGCGTGACATCGACATCCGCAACGCCTTGCACGCAGGCGTGCGCCTGTTCGTCGCGGACAACGTCGACGAGCTCGAGAAATTCATTCCGTACCGCGCCGAAACGGGGTTGCTGCTGCGCGTGTCGTTTCGCGCTCCGGGCGCAGTCTGCGACCTGTCGCGCAAGTTCGGCTGCGATCCGGAGGCGCTGCCCGGGCTCGCACGCCGCGCGCGCGAACTCGGTCTCACCGTGCGCGGGCTTTCGTTTCACGTCGGGTCGCAGGCGCCGAACGCCCTGAAGCATCTCGAGGCGATCGAGACCTGCCAGCGCCTTCTCGCGCAGGCGCGCCGCGAGCGTCTTGGTCCCTTCGACACACTCGACATCGGTGGCGGATTTCCGATCGGTTACGGGCAGCGTGCGCCGGAAATCGGCCGCTTCTGCGCCCCACTGCGCAAGGCGCTCGCGAAGCTGCCGCGCCGGGTGCGCGTGATCGCCGAACCGGGGCGTTTCATCGCAGGACCCGCTGCGATCGGTGTGGCGAGCGTAATGGGCCGCGCCGAGCGCGAGGGGCACTGGTGGTACTACCTCGATGACGGCCTCTATGGCTCCTACAGCGGGCAGATCTACGACCACGCCCGCTATCCCGTCGAGGCCCTGCGCGGCGGCGAGGAGCGCTTCCCGTCGGTGCTTGCGGGGCCTACCTGCGACAGCATCGACGTGATCGCGGAGAACCTGATGCTGCCGCGCCTGCGGCCGGGCGACCTGATCGTCGGTCGCTCGATGGGTGCCTATACCTGGGCGAGCGCGTCGGAGTTCAATTTCTTCCCGCGCGCGACCGTCGTTGCCGTGAACCGCCATTCAGGGGATGCGGGCGGCGTCTGATGTGTGCTGTATCAGGGTCTTGCGAGGCGGCTCTTGCCAAGCGGGCCTGACTGCTGGAACCTCCCGGGCAGAGGACCCTCCGATGTCGAACCCGTTCTGGACACGCCGGCGCCTGCTGGCCGCTTCGCTTGCCGCTACAGGCGCTGCTGTGCTCGTGCGTCCGCGCGTTGCACTCGCAGCCGTTGCAGCCGGTACGCCGCGCTGGATCGAACTGCTGAACACCCATACGGGAGAGTCGCTCAGCGTGGCATGGCACGATGGTCGCGACCTCGTGCCGGGTGCCCTCGCAAGACTCGAGCATCTGCTGCGCGATCATCGCGCGAACGAACGGCACGCGATCGACCCGGGACTGTACGACCAGATGACTGCCGTGGCGCTCGCCGCCGGGCGGGACGCGCGCTTTGAGGTGATTTCCGGCTACAGGTCATCAGGCACCAATGCGCGCCTCGCAGCGGCAAGCGCCGGCGTCGCAAGACGCAGCCTGCACATGGACGGGAGGGCGATCGATGTGCGCCTGAAGGGCGCTTCCTGCGCCAGCGTGCGCGACATCGCGCTCGCGCTCGCGCGGGGTGGCGTGGGCTTCTACCGCAAGTCCGATTTCGTTCATCTCGACACCGGGCGCGTGCGTAGCTGGCAGGGCTGAACGTGCCCGCGATCGTTCCAGCGACCGCGCCGGAGACGGCGATTCATCGCGACGTCGCTGCAGCCCGCGCCGGCCGCGAGCCACGGGTGCTGGCGCGCCTCGCTTCGGGATGGGCACTCTTCGGTGGCCAGCAATTCGTGCGCGGCTACCTGCTGCTGCTGCCCGATCCGGTCGTGCCGCAGCTGAACTCGCTCGAAGGCGCGGCGCGCGCGCAGTTTCTCGCCGACATGGCGCGACTCGGCGATGCGCTGCTCGCCGCGACTGCCGCGGTGCGCATCAACTATGCGATCTTCGGCAACGTGGAGCCCGCACTGCACGCGCACGTGATCCCGCGCTACGCAGATGAGCCACCTGCGCTGCGCACGGCGCAGCCGTGGGCGTACGATTGGGCGCAGGCGGCGCCTTTCGATGCGGCGGCATTCACGGAGCTCGCGGCGGCGCTGCGACGGGAGCTCGACCTTCGATAGTCAGGGGGAGTAAGGAACCATGCGTACAGCGATCTGTGGATTGATGGGCCTCGTTCTGTGCGCGACGGCCTGGGGCTCCGATCGCGAGAATTTCGTCCAGGACCGCCCCGGTGCGCCGCTGCCCTTCAGTGACAGCGTTCGCGTGGGCGACACCCTGTATGTGGCGGGCCATCTCGGGCTCGATCCGCAGACGCAGCAGGCGCCCGCTGATGTGGAGCTCGAGGCGCGCCTCGTCATGGAGGGCGTGAAGCGTACGGTTGCGACCGCGGGCTTCAGCATGGATGATCTCGTGTCGGTGACCGTCTTCTGCTCCGACATTTCGCAGTACGATACGTTCAACCGCATCTACCGCAGCTATTTCAGCGGCGCGTTTCCGGCCCGCGCGTTCATCGGCAGCGGCACGCTGCTGCGCGGCGCGCGCTTCGAAGTCCTGGGCGTTGCCGTCAGGGCGAAAGCGCCAGTCGCAGATTCCGCAGCAGCACGCTGAGGTCGTCGATCGGCGCACTGCAGGTGCTGCCGCGGCACAGATACGCCACGACGCCCCTGTGCGCCGTCTTGTCGGCGAGCGCGACGGGGAGCTCCGTGGCGTCATCCGGAATCGCGAGTGTGATCCGTTGCGGCGCATAGAGTCGCGCGAGTTCGCGCTGCCAGCGACCGATTCCGGCTTTGTCGCCACGCAGGATCACGATCTGCGGTGGGGCGAGGTACTCCTCGAGCGCCGTCAGCATCGAGGCATGCGCCTGCGGCTGGCGTGACAGGCCGCTCCACCCGGCGCGCAGCGTGCGCTCGGCAGCGGCCAGCCAGCGCGGTTCGCCGAGGAGGTACCCCATGCGTTGCAGAACCGTCGCGGCGACGCCATTGCCGCAGGGCGTGGCGTCGTCCGAGAAGGCCTTCGAGCGATGAATCAGCCGCTCGTGGTCGTGCGACGTGAACCAGAAGCCGCCTGCATCACGATCCTCGAAATGCTCGAGCATCGCCTCGAGCAGCGCACGTGCCAGAGCGAGATCTTCGCTGCGCCAGCGGGCCTGCAGCAGCTCGAGGATCGCGTCGGCGAGCAGCGCGTAGTCGTCGAGGTAGGCATTGAGGTGTGCGCGACCGTCCTTGTATGTGGCGAGCAGACGGCCATTGCGCCACAGTCGCTCGCGCAGGAAATCGAGCGCGCGCGTAGCGGCGTCCGCGAGCCGCGGCTCGCCGAGCGCGCGTGCCGCCACCGCGAGGCCGCGAATGGCGATCGCATTCCAGCTCGTCAAGACCTTCCCGTCGCGCGCCGGTGGCACGCGGCGCTCGCGTACGGCGAGCAACTTCGCGCGGGCTGCATCGATTCTCGCCATGGCGGCATCCGGCCTTTCGCCGAGTTCCGCCGCGATCCCGTCGATGTCGCGAAAGGCGTGCAGATGCCAGGCACCCTCGAAGTTTGGCGTGCGATCGAGGCCGAAGCGGGCCGCGAACACGGCATATTCGTCGGCGGCGAGCAGCGGGCGTACCTCGGCGGGAGTCCAGACGTAGTAGCGGCCTTCGTGCCCTTCCGAGTCGGCATCGCGGCTCGAGTAGAAACCGCCTTCGGGTGATTGCATGTCCGCGAGCAGCCATGCGGCCGTCTGTGCGGCCGTGCGGGCAAACAACGCTTCGCCGGTTGCGACGGTGGCGCCCGCGTAACTGGCGAGCAGCGCGCCGTTGTCGTACAGCATCTTCTCGAAGTGGGGGACCATCCAGTCGGCATCCACGCTGTAGCGATAGAAGCCACCGGCCACGTGATCGAAGAGGCCGCCTTCCGCCATGCGCGTGAGGGTAAGCGTCGCCATGAAGAGTGCGTGCAGGTCGGGTTCGGGCGTGCCGGCGGTCGCGTGCCAGGCGCGCATCAGCCGCTCGATCGAGGTCGGGTGCGGAAACTTCGGCGCGTCGCCGAAACCCCCGCGCGCCCGGTCGAAGGACCGCTCGATCTGGCTGCGAAACGCGACCAGCGGCGCATCGGTCAGGGTCGTGGCGGAATCTGCCGGTGGGGATTCGAGCGTCGCAAAGGCCTCGAGGAGCGCATCGTTCTGCTTGCGCAGGTCCTCGCGATGATCCCGGTAGTATTCTGCAACGCGCGCGAGCAGGTCGCGAAAGGCCGGCAGCCCGAAGCGTGCGGTCGGCGGAAAGTAGGTGCCGCCGAAGAACGGGCGCTGATCGTCGTGCGCAAGGAACATCGTGAGCGGCCAGCCGCCGCCCCGCTGGGTCAGCATCTGCTGCGCGATCTGGTAGATGCGGTCGAGATCGGGACGCTCTTCGCGATCGACCTTCACGTTCACGAAGAGCTCGTTCATCAGCCGCGCCGTCACGGGGTCTTCGAACGATTCGTGCGCCATCACGTGACACCAGTGACAGGCGGAGTAGCCGATCGAGAGCAGGATCGGCTTGCCACTCGCACGCGCGAGCGCAAGCGCCTCTTCGCCCCACGGGTACCAGTCCACGGGATTCTCCGCGTGCTGCAGCAGGTAGGGGCTCGTTTCGCGGGACAGTGCGTTCGGCATGTCGGATAGAATACGGCAATGGAGTTGCGATTGAAGAAGGGCGAGGACCGGCGTCTTCGCGCCGGCCACGCGTGGGTGTTCAGCAATGAAGTGGATATTGCGCTCACGCCGCTCACAGCCTTCAGGCCGGGTGATGCCGTGCGCGTCATTTCCGACCGCGGCACCTTTCTGGGTCATGCTTACGTCAACCCGCATGCGCTGATCTGTGCGCGCCTCCTGTCGCGCGATGAGCGATGCGAGCCCGATGCCGCCTTGTTCGCTGCGCGCATCGGGCGCGCGCTGCGTCTGCGCGAGCGCCTCTGTCCGACGCCGCACTACCGGCTCGTCTTCGGCGAGTCCGACGAACTGCCCGGACTCATTGTGGATCGCTATGGCGAGGTCGCTGTCGGACAGATCGCAACCGCGGGCATGGAGGCGCGCAAGGCAGAAATCGAGGCAGCGATCCGCGAGGTCATCGCGCCCCGCAGCCTCATCTGGAAGAACGATACGGGCGCGCGCGATCTCGAGCAGTTGCCGAAGGAACTCACCGCCGCTTTCGGCGCGCTGCCCGAAGAGCTCGAGCTCGTCGAGAACGGCATCGCGTTCACTGCGCCGCTCGGCCAGGGTCAGAAGACGGGCTGGTTCTACGACCAGAGCACCAATCGCGCGCGGTTTCGCGAGCTCCTGCCGAGCACTGCGCGGGTGCTTGATGTGTGCTCTTACGCCGGCGCGTGGGCGGTCACGGCGCTGCAGGGAGGCGCACGCGCGGCGGCTTGCGTGGATGCGTCCGCGAGTGCGTTGGCGGCGGCGGCGCGCAATGCGCAGCGGCACGGCTTCGAGATCGAAGCAATGAAGGGTGACGCGTTCGACGTCCTCGAAGCACTGGCGGCAGCCGGTCGGCGGTTCGATGCCATCGTGCTCGATCCGCCTGCGTTCGCGAAGCGACGCAAGGACCTGCCGAAGGCGCAGGCCGCATACCGCAAGTTGAATCAGCTCGCGCTGCGGTTGCTCGACGATGAAGGCCTGCTCGTCTCCTGCTCCTGCTCGTGGCATCTCGCCGAGAGCGACCTGCTGGCGGCCATCCAGTCGGCCGCCCGGCACGCGTCGCGCTTCGTGCAGGTGATCGCAGTCGGCGGCCAGTCACCCGACCATCCGCTGCATCCCGCCATTGCGGAGACGCGCTATCTCAAGGCGCTCTTCTGCCGTGTCCTGACCGGTTAGACTGGGCGCATGGTGCGTCGTGAAGCGGTGAACGCAGTGACTGTTATTGGGACAGAGGTGTTCACGGCACGCTGCACTTCTCCAGCGGGTGCAAGTCCCGCTCCGGTAAGCATCGGTGC
>WBZY01000420.1_pt1 | contig 32428 bp, 24 predicted proteins | sample 5204191 | NCBI WGS metagenome assembly WBZY01 (sample SAMN12344363, study PRJNA552823) | activated sludge metagenome | biome: Activated sludge suspended growth; feature: Anammox Sidestream; material: Wastewater; isolation source: activated sludge from anammox sidestream of wastewater treatment...
CGTGCTCTTCATCGACGAGATCCACCGCTTCAGCAAAGCCCAGCAGGACAGCCTGCTCGGCGCCGTGGAAAAGGGCACCATCACCCTGATCGGTGCCACCACGGAGAATCCCAGTTTCGAGGTCATCGGCGCCCTGCTCAGCCGTTGTCAGGTCTATGTGCTCCGGCCGCTCACCCACGAACAGCTCCTCGCCTTGCTGGAGCGGGCCATGCGCGAGGACACGGAGCTGCGCTCACGGACCATCACCCTGCCGGAGGTGGACGCGCTGATGCGCGCCAGCGGCGGTGACGCCCGGAGGCTGCTGAACACCTTCGAACTGTGCGTGAAGGCCGCAGGGGATGGGGATGTCGTGATCACCGATGCCTTGGTGAAGGACGTGGTGCAGAACCAGGCCGCTCGATACGACAAGCAGGGCGAACAGCACTATGACCTCGTCAGCGCCTTCATCAAGAGCATGCGCGGCAGCGACCCGCATGCGGCGGTCTACTGGCTGGCCCGGATGGTGGAAGGTGGCGAGGACCCGCTGTTCATCGCCCGGCGCATGGTGATCCTGGCCAGCGAGGACATCGGCAACGCCGACCCCAACGCGCTCCTTCTGGCCACAACCGCCATGCAGGCCGCCCAGTTGGTGGGCTGGCCCGAAAGCCGGATCATCCTCAGCCAGTGCGCCGTGTACCTGGCCTGCGCCCCCAAGAGCAACGCCTCCTATGCGGCCATCGGTTCGGCCCAGCAGCTTGTGCAGCGTACCGGCGACCTGCCCGTTCCGCTCCACCTGCGCAACGCACCCACCCGCCTGATGAAGGACCTCGGCTATGGTCGCGACTACCAGTACAGCCACGACCAGCCCGGGCATGCCGGCGAACAGGAGTTCCTGCCCGAGGCCATCAGCGGCACCACCCTCTATACCCCGGGCGACAATCCGCGTGAACAGAAGTGGGCCGAGCACCTCGGTCGCATCTGGAAGGAGCGTTACCGCTGATCAGTGCGCCCGCTCGCTCTCCATGAAGCGGCGGTGCATGTCGTAGATGACACCGAGGCTCACGACGAGCCCGCCGATGCCCTGCTCCGCCATCTGCCACAGCGCATCGATGATCACATGCACCGCACCGGCCTTGGCGAAGCTCATGCCCAGGATGTACACCAGCAGAAAGACCACGAAGCCCACAGCAGCGCCAAGCAAGGAGCTCATCAGCGGGAAGGCGCGCTTGAGGCTCACCCATTCGTGCGCGATCGCCTGATGCACCGCCAGGGTGATCACAAAGCCGATGATGAGGTACACCAGCCCGCTGAGGCCCATGTAGAGCGGTAATGGGATGCGCAGGTCCTGCAGGTCATTGAGGGCCACCCCGTGCCACACGTATGACAGGCCGTACATCACCACGGCCGAGGCGATCCAAGGGACCAGAAATCCGCGCGTACCGAACATGCCTGTGTGCGTTGTCTTCCGCAGCGCTGAAGAACGACGGTGGCTAAATTACGCCCCGTATGAGGAACGAGTCCGCCATGGCCAGGGTTGCCTCGGCCGTCCTTCTGGTGAGTGCGCTCCTGCCCGGTTCCTCAGGCTGCCGCAAGGCGGAGGAGCCGCCCCGCTGGGACGTTGACCTGATGGCCCCTTTGGTGAACACCTCCCTGACCCTGAACGACGTGATCGCCGACTCGCTCCTGGTGACCGGAGCGGATGGCGCACTGACCCTGCTCTACCGCACGGAGCTCTTCGGGGTGCGGCTGGACACCCTCCTGCAGGTGCCCGACACGGGGATCACCTACAGTTATGTGCTGCCCATCCCGGGGCCCCTCTTCTTCGCGCCGGGGGCGCTCCTTCCCACCGATGAGGACGCCACCGCCCTGGACCTGGAGGACGTGCAGTTGCGCACCCTCGCCATCCGCAGCGGCCGGCTCGAGGTGGACCTCACCAATATGATCGCCAGCGGCATCACCGGCACGTTCGCCCTGCCCGGCGCCAGCTTCAATGGCCAGCCTGTCGCCGTCCAAGGCGTCGTTCCCGCCGGCTCGCCCCTCGACCCGTCCATCACCGTGCTCACCCGTGACCTGGCCGGCCACTGGTTCGATCTGCGCGGACCGGCCTTCGACCAGGTGAACGCCCTCCACTCCCAGGTCACCATCCAGCTGGACCCGAACGGTGCGGGGGCCAACGTCACCAACATGGACAGTGTGAAAGCCGTGGCCACCTACTCCGATATCGTGCCCCAGTACGCCGAGGGCTACTTCGGGAACCGCGTGGAGCAGGTGGGCCCGGAGCACACCGAACTCGACCTCTTCGACCGCATCACCCACGGCCTGCTCGACATCGACCAGGCCGAGGCCCGCATCCGCATCAGCAACGGGGTGGGCGCCGACCTCCGCATCCGCATCCACGAACTGGTATCGGAGAACACACGCACCGGTACGGAGGTCCCGCTGACGGGACCGCTGGTGGGCGTGCCCATCAACCTCACCCGCGCGCTCGACTTGGGCGGCAGCTTCCAGCCCACCGTGTGGAACGCCACCCTGCACACCGGCAACAGCAGCATCGCACCCTTCGTGGAGAACCTGCCCGACCGCCTGCGTTATGCCATGGACCTGGAGCTGAACCCGCTGGGCGACGTGAGCAACGGGCACGATTTCCTCTACTACGAAAGCGCCATCAGTGCCCGGTTGGAACTGGAGATGCCCCTGCGGCTGATCGCCACGGACCTCACCGTGGAGCGCACCCTCACGCCCGACCTGCCGGGCACGGCCGAGGGGCACGGCCTCACCGAAGGCACCCTCACCCTGTTCGCCACCAACGGCTTCCCCTTCCGGGCCCGGCTCCTGTTGGACATCCTGGACGCGAACGGCGCGGTGGCGGGCGTCATTCCCGTGGTGGGCGAAGTGGCCTCCGGCGAGGTGGACCCCGACGGGCTGGTGCGCGACCCGGTACGCTCCACCTGCACGGCCTCCCTCTCCCCCGCCCTGGTGGACCTGCTCTACACGGGCCTCCCGCTCCGGGTGCGCGCGGTCTTCAACACCGCCGACCAGGCCCAGCACCTGCCGCTGATGGCCCACTACCGCCTGGACCTGCAGGTGGTGGCCGGCGTGAACCATGTGGTGAACGGCGATGAGTGAACGCCTGCACGCCCTGGCCCTGGCGCTGGCCGTTCCCCTGTTCGCCGGCGCACAGGACCTGCTGCCCGCGGGCATCCCTGCGGAAGCGGACCGCCTGGAACTGCACGGTGGCTTCGCGTACGACGCGAACACCCTGTTGAACGAGCTCGTCCTCGACCTGGCGCAGGGCGGTTTCGTGGCGCGTGATGTGCGCCTGCGCAGCCAGGAGGCGCTGCGCACCAACAACCGCATGGGGCAGGTGATGCAGGTGGGGCTGCACGCCGTGTTCGGCGACAGCGTGCTCGGCCGGCCCGGCCTGAAAGTGCTGCTGTCCGCCGCCTACACGGACCAGGTCGGGCTGCGTTTCCGTCCCGACGTGTACGAACTGACCTTCTTCGGCAACGCCGGTTCCGCGGGCCGGATGGCCGACCTCTCCGGATCGGCCTTCGAACGGCAGCGCTACCAGACCCTGGGCGCCGGCCTGTACAACGTGCGCACCGGAAGCTGGGTCCGGTTCGACCTGGTGAAAGGGAGCTCGTGGACGTCCGTGGACCTTCAGGATGCGACCCTCTTCACAGCGGCCGACGGCACCCGCCTGGACCTGCGGCTTCACGGCAGCTACCACCAGAGCGATACCGCACGCAACGACCTGGGTGCCTTCAACGGGATCGGCGCCGCGGTCAGCTTCGCACAGCGCTTCGGCCTGCCCGGCCGCAACGGTGCCACGCACCGCATCACCGTGGGGGCCGACGACCTGGGTGCCGTGCGGTGGGGCCCGCGCACCCTGCACACCAGCGCGGACACCGGCCTCGCCTTCGACGGGTTCGATGTGGAGGACATCTTCGACCTGGACGGTGCGCTCACGGGCGAACAACAGCTGTTGGACACCTTCGGCGTACGCCCTGTCACGGGCGCGCGTTGGCACATGCTTCCGGTGCATGCCTGGGTGGCGTACGGCGCCACCTGGGCCACGGGCTGGCGGATGGACCTGCGGGTGGCCCAGCGTGCCCTGCCCGGCTTCATCCCCTTCGCCCAGGTCATCGGCTGGCGTCGGTTCGGGGACCAGTACGTGGGCCTTTCGGCCCAGTACGGCGGTTCCGGCGGGCTGCGTGCCGGGCTGCACGGCCGGTTCCGCATCACCCGCTGGCTGGGGGCCGAGCTGCTGCTGCCCAACCTGTACGGCTTCACCGGCCCACGGGCCCGTGGTTTCGCCGCGCAGGTGGGCCTGGTGTTCATCCCCTGAGGAACTTCGCACCCATGGTCCGCCTCCGCATCGACATCCTCTCGGCCGTGCCGCGCCTGCTGGACAGCTGGTTCGCCGAAAGCATCCTGCAACGCGCCCAGCAGAAAGGCCTGGTGGAAGTGGTGGTGCACGACCTGCGCCAGTGGAGCACCGACAAGCACCGGCGGATCGATGACTATGTGTTCGGTGGTGGCGCCGGGATGGTGCTGCAGGTGGAACCCATCCACCGGGCCATCACCCAGCTGAAGGGCGAGCGCCCCTACGATGCGGTGATCTACCTGAGCCCGGACGGGGAGTTGCTGGACCAGCCGCTGGCCAACCGCTTGAGCGTGCACCGCAACCTGATCCTGCTCTGCGGGCATTACAAAGGCGTGGACGAGCGGGTGCGCACGCACCTGGTGGACCTGGAGGTGAGCATCGGCAACTACGTGCTGAGCGGCGGCGAGCTCGGGGCGGCGGTGCTCAGCGACGCCCTGATCCGCCTGGTGCCGGGGGTGCTGAGCGACGAGACCTCGGCCTTGAGCGACAGCTTCCAGGACGGCCTGGTGGCCCCGCCGGTGTACACCCGTCCCGCCGTGTACGGCGATTGGAAGGTGCCCGACATCCTGCTCAGCGGGCACGAGGCGCGCATCGCCGAATGGCGCCACCAGCAGGCCGTGGAACGCACCCGGGAGCGCCGGCCCGAGCTGCTGGAAGGCGGTGGCGACGGGACCGGAACCTTCGGCGAAGGCTGAGCGGAGCGGGGATCCGGAAAGTTCCGTAATATTGCGGCCCCGAACGCGGGTCATGCCCGCATAAGTGCCTGAGCGCCATGGATAAGCTGAAGCAACTCGAAAAGGAATGGGCACCCCTGAAGGCCATGCCCGACTTCAAGGCCGGTGACACCATCACCGTGCACTACAAGATCGTGGAGGGCAACAAGGAGCGCATCCAGCAGTTCCAAGGCGTGGTGATCCAGCGCAAGGGCTCGGGCAGCACCGCCACCTTCACCGTGCGCAAGATGAGCGGCAACGTGGGCGTGGAGCGCATCTTCCCCGTGTCGTCCCCCTTCATCGATCAGGTGGACGTGAACAAGCGCGGCGACGTGCGGCGTGCCCGTATCTTCTACCTGCGTGAGCGCCGCGGCAAGAGCGCCCGCATCACCGAGAAGCGCCAGAACGTGGCCGCCACGGCCCAGTGAGGCGTATCGCTGTGAACTCCGAAGGGCCCCGGCAACGGGGCCTTTTTCGTTGAAGGCGACGAGTAGATTTGAACATGAGGTGGCTGCTCGTCATCACCCTGGGCATCGCGACCGCGCCTTCCCTGCTGGGGCAGGTGCCTGCGTCCGGGCGGGTCTGCCATCTTACCTTCAACGATAGCGTAGTGGACATTGGCCCGCTGGGGCTTGCCGTGGTCTCCAGCAGCACCCTGCATGCACCGGACCGGAACGGGGTGGTCGGTGCTTCGCTCCACCTCGAAGGGGTCACGGATTCGATCCATGTGGCCATGGCCGGTCTTGTCCCGGCCGCTCAGGCGTTCACCTTTTCGATCTGGTATCGCTCCGCCTCACCCGAGCAACAAAGCCTGTTCTGTCGGCGGTCAACTCCTGCGGATACCACCACCAACCTCCACTGTGCGCTGAACACGAACGCCCCCTCCCAGCCCGTGTTGGAGCTGCACTATGGGACGTTCATCCATTGGAACGGCAGCGGCTCGGGCCAGAACGTCCTTGCGGAAGGCGTGCCGGGCCGGTTCACCGATGGTCGTTGGCATCATCACGTTCTCCAACGATCGTCGGATACACTGCGGATCTGGCACGATGGAGACCTCTATGCGGAGACCCTGGCCTCCGGTGCTTTGGGAGGCGATCTCGATCTGGTGGTCGGAGGTGGTCCGTACGGCCTGAATGGCGACGTTGACGACCTTGTGGTCTATGACCGGGCATTGGACCACTCCGAGATCCAACAGCTTTACCACGACAGGGTCCCCTTGCGGTTCCTTGCTCCGGAGTCCACGGATGCCTATGCATGGGGCGATACCGCGTGGGTGAACTGGCGCTGGGATCCCGTTGCGGTCGGCGATTCGATCGACCTGGACCTCCGCCAGAACGGTGCGGGGGCATGGACCCCGATCGGCCATCCGGGCCTGACGGCCTGGACACCCTATCCCCTGCCCATGACCATGCCGGTCGGGACCACGGTCGAGCTGCGCATTCGCGACCGGTCCGATACCTCTCGGGTGGCCTATAGCGGCGGTTTCGTGGTGAGCTCGTACCGTTGGGATCCCGTGAGCCCCGCGCTCCCCTTCACACCACGCGACGGGGTCGGACTGTTGGCCCATGCCGGGCAGATGTGGGCTTTGGGCGGATGGGACCCGCCCCATCATCCGCCGCACCACACCCATTCGGAGGTGTGGAGCACCATGGACGGACTGAACTGGACACAGCATCCCGATGCACCCTGGCCGGGCCGGCATGTCAGTGGCTGGCTGGTGCACGATAGCGCGCTATGGGTGATCGGCGCGGACCCACAGAGCGGATGGCTCCAGGATGTGTGGCGGTCGGTCGATGGTGCCACATGGTCCCAGGTGACCGATAGCATCCAGGGCATGAACCCTTCGAGAACGATGCACCAAGTGGCCTCCATCGGCGACACGATGATCCACTTCGGCGGCCAGCAGGAAGCCTACGTTCCGGACAACCTCAATGAGGTATGGGCCAGCACCGATGGGATCGATTGGCAACAGCTGCCGGACGCCCCGTGGCCGGGGCGTGGCATGGTGTTGAACAGCTGCGTGGACGAGGATGGGACCTGCTGGCTCCTTGGTGGCGGTCGGCTTTGGGACCGACGTTGCTACAATGATGTGTGGAAGACCACGAACGGCGCGGATTGGGAGCTGGTGCTCGCGTCAGCGCCCTGGTCGCCCCGGTACTGGCACCACGTGGCCTGGTTCGATGATCACATCTGGGTCGTCGCCGGTGTGGCCCGTCAGACCGACAACGCCGAGACCTGGTACTCCCCGGATGGGATCACCTGGCGCGAATTGAAGAACAGCCCCTTCCTTCCCAGGCATGCCGGTTCGATCTGTGTCTTCAACGATGCCCTTTGGCTGATGGCCGGCATCGCCTCGAACGATGCCTGGCGTCTGGTGAACACCTCGGTCCCGGCGGCCAATGACCCGTACCAGCTCCACTCCGATCCGCTCATCCACCCCAACCCCACCGACGGACCTGTAGATCTCGGGGAGCGTGTACGTTCCGTGTCGGTCCACGATCTCGCGGGACGCACGCTCATGGTCCAACGGAATGTCCGGACCCTGGATCTCGGCGGCCTGCAGGTGGGGTGTTATGTCATCGTGGTGGATGCCCTCGATGGTTCACGATCCAGCCATCGCGTGGTCCGTCGATAACGGAGCGCCCACCCCGCTTGCCTTCACCCCATGGGTATCCTCTGGAGCTTGATCGTGGGCGGCATCGCCGGGTGGCTGGCCGGCCGTTTGATGAAGGGCGATGGCTACGGCCTGCTCGTGAACATCGTGCTGGGGATCGTGGGCGGCTTCGTCGGCGACCTGGTCTTCGGGGTGCTCGGACTGAGCGCCACCCACCTCATCGGTCGCATCATCTGCGCCACCGTGGGCGCCGTGCTGCTGATCGTCGTGGTGCGGGCGGTGCGGAAGTAGACCGTCGGTCCAGCACCTCGCGAAGGAACAGCAGCGTGTGCCGCCACGCGCGGGCGGCCATCCGCGCATCGTATCCGGTGCTCGCCGGGCCGGTGAAGGTGTGCCCGCAGCGTGCGTAGGTGGTCATCCGCCGGTCCGCACCGGCTGTGTTCATCTCGTCCACAAGGGCCAGCAGCTTGCGGGGCATTCCTCCTTCCTACGGCATGGCCGATCTTGGTCCCCGATGCGTTCCTTGTCCCTGTCCCTTCTCCTGGCCACCTTCACCGCGGCAGCCCAGGACACCCTCACCGTACAAGCCCTGCAGCGTGAACTGGTGGTGACCGACCCCTCCCAAGGCGTGCGCTACCTGCATAGGAAAGTGGCGCTGCCGTCTGCGGGCACGCCTGTACGGCGGATCCTGCTCACCCTCACCTACGCGTGCCCCGATAGCCTGAACTGTGCCGAATGGGACTACCTGGACCATGTGTGGGTGAAGCCGCTGCACGGCACCGACACCATCGAGCTGGCACGCATGCTCACCCCGTACGGCAGCTACTACAAGCAGGGCTGGCAGTTCACATGGGCGTCCGACGTCAGTGAGCTTTGGCCCGTACTGCGCGACAGCGTGGAGCTGATCCACGTGCACCACGGCTATGAGCCCAACAACGACCGGGGCTGGGCGGTGAGCCTGGACCTGCACTACATCACCGGCAAGCCCATCGCGCCGATATTGGGCGTCCAGGAGCTCTACCGTGGGCACTTCGCGTACGGCGACAGCACCAGGCCCATCGAGCGGGAACTGGCACCGCGCACCGTGCACACCCTGCCCGGCGCCGAATGGCTGCGCATCCGCACCCAGCAGACGGGCCACGGCATGAACCCTTCCGACGGCTGCGGTGAGTTCTGCGCAAAGGGACGCAGCATCACCGTGGACGGCCGCGTGGTGCAGCACCGCAAGCTCTGGAAGGAATGCGCCAGCAACCCGCTGCAGCCGCAGGCCGGCACGTGGATCTTCGACCGTGCGGACTGGTGCCCGGGTGAGCTTCAGCCACCGGATCAGGTCACAGTGCCCTTACCGCCCGGAAAGGCGGAGCATGTGGTGGACATCCACATGGAGCCCTACACCACGGACAGCAGCACGGCTTTCACCAACCTTTCCGCCTATGCCGTGCAACTGGGCCGGGCCACCGCCGCGCACGACGCGATGATCACCGAGGTATTGGTGCCCAGCGATGCACCGCGCTACGCCCGCATGAATGCGACGCATGACGGCCCCCGGATCGTGATCGCCAACGCCGGAAGTGATACGCTGCGGTCGCTCACCATCCGCTACGGCAGCGTGGGCGGTGTGATGCGGACCTTTGAATGGCATGGCCTCCTGGCCTTCGGCGCCAGCGATACCGTGGACCTTCCTGGGCCGGTGGACCATGGAGCGGGACGCAAGGTGTTCCGGGCCGTGCTGGAGAAGCCGAACGGCAAAGGCGACGCCTGGCGTGCCGATAACAGCCTGCGCAGCCCGTATGCCCCGGTGGATGTGCTGCCCGCCACCGTTGTGCTGCAATTGCGCACCAATGCCCAACCCGAGCACAATGCGCTGCGTCTGGCCGATGCTTCCGGCAAGGTGCTGGTGGACCGGCCGCTCGGCTCCCTGCGCGCCGATACGCTCTACTCCGACACTTTGCACCTGCCGCCGGCCACCTACCGCCTTCAATTGCAGGATACCGCCGGCGACGGGCTGGAGTTCTGGTACAACACCGAGGGTGGAAGCGGCTACCTGCGCCTGTTGGACAGCGCGGGTCGCCTGCTCAAGAACTTCGAAAGCGACTGTGGCAACGGCTTTGTCCATCTGTTCCGCACGGGCGGCACGCCCACCGTGGCGCCGGACACCGTGCCGGTGATCAGCCTCTTCCCGCGCCGCACCCAGGGCCGCACACGGCTGGACTACTTCGCCAACGACCCCTCGATGCTGCACATCACGGTGAGCAACGCGGACAGCACCGCGATCCTGGAGATCAAGCCGCAGCAGCCCTTGAAGGAAGACTCCTTCCCCATCGACATTTCCTGGGCCAGGCCGGGGCGCTATGTGGTCGCGGTGCTGCGCAATGGGCGCACGGTGTTCCGCCAGCGGATCCGGTTGGAGAAGTAAGTGGGCAGATCACCCAAGTCCGATCCGATCGGATATCAGCCTAGGGTCCGAACTTCCGGTGTGACCGGCGTTTCAGGTGGCGCACTTGGTACAGACCACCTTATCACCTTGTACTTCGTAGATCCCGCGATACGGGAACTTGTGCAACTTCTGGTAACGGAACGGCGGCCTACGTACTTCGAACACAGGGTTACTTTCCCGCGTGGCATAGGCTTTAGTGATCTCGGCAATGAAGCGCTCGCCCAAGCCTGGCACCTTGCGTTGGTAATAGTGATAAACCTCGGCGGCTTGCCGGATGGCAACCGCCTTTACCTCCAGCTTGTACTTCATCCCTTGAATCCTTCACGCATCATGCGGATGGATTCATCGGCGGTGTAGGACTTGGACCTCCCGCTGTGGTGGTCGGCCCGTTGGGCCTCCAACTCGGCGATCTCCTCGTCCGTGAGATCTTGGTCCTCCTCCATGGCTTGGGGAAACGTCTTTTTGTGCAAGTCCATGATCTGCCGGATCACGTTCTCATCCCTGATGCTGGCCAATCGTTCCAACAGTTCCAATTTGGCCGCTGCATTGTCCATGGTCATGCGTTTCGTTCAGTAAAGATAGGGTCGGGCAACCTTGAAGATCAAGCCATGAACGTATAAGCGACCTGCCGGACACGCCCACACGCAACGCTCGCGCGACCCTGGGCGCAATGGGCGCACGGTGTTCCGCCAGCGGATCCGGTCGGAGAAGTAGCACGAGGATCGTTCAAGCGCAATTCGCCTGCGGGTGGAAGCCATGCAGGAACGGGGTGCGGATGGGCCTGCGCTGGATGCCCCGCATGTTCCGGGCCATGCCGTTCAATCCAGGAACAGCAGCCTACGCACCGCGGTGCGTTCACCGGCCGTATCATACAGGCACGCCAGTCCGGGCCCTGTGATGGGTGTGGCGATCCGCTGGATGTCGCCCGTCAGCTCCGTCGTGAACACCAGGCGCCCCGCAGGGTCCCGCAGTTCCAACCGCCCGGCACCCGTGGCCTCCACCACGAGCACCCGACCTTCGGCACGGAGCGAGGGTCCCTTTCCAGCCCGGCTTTCCGGCACGGCCGTGGCGAAGGGAGCTTCATGGCAACCGATGTCGAAGGCCAGGCCCTGTGGTCGCGGTGTGCCGTCGAGGTCGTCCAGCACCACGGTCGACACGGCGGAAGTGCCGGCATCCACTTGCGGGGCCGCAGGACTTGCGGCGTGGTGGTCGCTGCCCGGTTGCACGAACAACTGGGCCAGCGGGGCGGCGACCATGCTGCCCGCGTCAAAGCCAAGCGTCTGCCAGTCGTCCAGGTCCAGCACCGTGGCATCGCCGTCCGGGCTCAGGCGCGGGGTCACGATGTTGTGGTCGCTCACGAAGCCGCTGAGCGCGTTGGCCGCCACCACGATGCTGCCCCGCCACGGATGTAGGTTGATCAGGATGTTGTTGAGCGCCTGGTTCCCGGTGCATCCCTCGCCGATGTTGAGGCACCAGCGCCCATCCGCCGCGTTGACGACCGTGTTGTTGTACACCTTGTTGCCCGTGCTGGGCGCACCTCCGTCGATCCGGTACAGGCTGATGCCGCTGGCGTGGTTGTCGTACAACAGGTTGTTGTGGATCACGGCGTCAACCACCCCGTCGCAATTGATCCCGCTCCCACCGCCCACGCCATTCCCGTGGATGGTGTTGCCGTAGATCCGTGCGTTCCCGATCACGCCGTCGCCACCCATGCTCTCGTCCCCGTTCATGTGGATGCCGTTCCCATGATTATCCGCACAAGTATTGAACCGGATGATGGGGTCGTCCGCGCTGTTGCTCACATAGATGCCGTGCTCATCCACGCTCCCGATGCACACGTTGTGTTCGATGACGACATGTTCGGCGAAACCCGTCAGGATGCCCCACTTGTAGTTGTTCGCACAGTGGTTGTGGCGGATCGTGATGTGGTCGGACAAGGCCGTGCGGATCCCGGTGCGGGGCATGTCGTTCACCGTGAATCCCTCGATCACCACCCATTCCACGCCTTCCACATTGATGCCGTCAAGCCCGTTGTAGCTGCAGGGCGAGGTGATGTGCACCCCCGGTCCCGATGCCCGGAACACGATGGGCGCCGAAGTGGTGCCGCTGTGGTCCATGGCGGCGAACCCGGGATAGTTGCCCGGATGCACGAGCACCGTATCCCCGGCCATCGCCAGGTCGGAGGCATGCTGCGGGGTGGCCCAGGCCGTGGCGAGGGAGAGGCCGCTGGCCGCATCGTTCCCCGTGGTGGATACGTGCCACGTACCGGCATGGAGCATCCCGGGCACAAGGAGACAGGCGAGCGCGGCGGTCGGTTTCATGCCCCATAACAACGGACCACGGGGCACTTCCGGTCACCGATCTCGACGAACGGTCGCTGCGCTGCCACGGGCCCCATGCCCGGTGATCCCGAATGGCGGCGTGCCCCATGCCGGCGTAGAACACCCTGCGCACTCTCCGACCATCGCGATGTTCTCGCTCGGCTCCGCCTGCGGGATGGCTGCGTTAGTGCGTGCCGAGTGAGGTTGGCCGAGGGCCTCCGGCCCGCCTTTGCTTCAAGGCCGCTCACGACGCACGGTCCGTCACACTCGCTGAACTAAGCGGCAAAGAAGCGGGATGCCGTGTTGCGGCCGGAGGCCGCGACAAGTCGCGCGACCTCACCCGGCATCCGCGGCAGGCACTCGGCCCCTGCATGCCCAGCCCCGCGCAGGCCGAGCCGAGCGCCAACAACGAATCGCCTCGGATGTTCTCGCTCGGCTCCGCCAGTGAGAGGGTTGCATTCGTGCGTTCGTTGTGAGGATGGACCGTATGTAGCCCATCATCCACATCACCCCACCAGCGCCTTGTTCCGGTTGGGGATGTCGTCCTTGCTGAAGGGCACCTGGTCGTCCTGTTCCTTCAGCTTGAGCACGAGCTGCAGGGCATCGGGCACCACGTCGCTGCAGAGCACCACGAAGGCGCCCTTGGGGGCGGTGCCGATGGCATGGCGGATGGCCTCCTCCTCCTTCTTGAGGATGATGAACTTCTTGGCCGGGTCCACTTCATGGATGCCCTTCACCAGCAGCGCGATGATCTCGTCGTCGCTCTTGCCGCGCAGGTTGCGGTCCTGGCGGATGATGATCTCATCGAACATGCGGGCGCTGAGGCGGCCCAGGTTGATGGTGTCCTCGTCGCGGCGGTCGCCCACGCCGGCGATGACGCCGATCTTGGGCGTGTCGGGCACCTTGGCCAGGAAGCGGCCCAGGGCCTCGAAGCCGTGGGGGTTGTGCGCGTAGTCCACCACCACCTGGAAATTCTTGAACTGGAACAGGTTGAGGCGGCCGGGCGTTTGCGCTGGCGATGGCACGAAGGTGGCCAGGGCCTGGCGCAGCTCCTCGATCTTGACCCCGCGCACGTAGGCCGCAAGGACGGCGGGCAGCACGTTCTGGATGTTGAACACCGCACGCCCGCCGTAGGTGAGCGGCACGTTGACGGCCTTCTCGATGCGCAGTTTCCATTCCCCCTTGCTGATGGTGATGAAGCCGTTCTCGTAGATGGCCGCAAGGCCGCCCAGTTTGCAGTGCTGGCGGATCAGACGGTTGTTCTCGTCCAGGCTGAAGAGCGCGATCTTGCAGTCGCAGGCCTTGCGCATGGCCATCACCCGCTCGTCGTCGGCGTTGAGGATGGCATATCCGTCGCGGCGCACGCTGCGGGGCACCACGCTCTTCACCTGGGCCAGTTCGTCGATGGTGTTGATGTCCTTCAGGCCGAGGTGGTCGGCGGCCACGTTGGTGACGATGCCCACATCGCAGTGCTCGAAGCCCAGGCCGGCCCGCAGGATGCCGCCCCGTGCGGTCTCCAGCACGGCCATGTCCACCAGCGGGTCCTTCAGCACGAACTGCGCGCTCACCGGCCCGGTGCAGTCGCCGGTCATCAGCATGCGGTTCATGATGTACACGCCGTCCGTGCACGTCATGCCCACCTTGTACCCCACGCTGCGCATCAGGTGGGCGATGAGGCGGGTGGTGGTGGTCTTACCGTTGGTGCCGGTGATGCTGATGATGGGGATGCGGCTGGGGGCCCCCGGCGGGAAGAGCATGTCCACCACGGGTTCGGCCACGTTGCGACCGATGCCCTCGGTGGGCTCCAGGTGCATGCGGAAGCCCGGGGCCGCGTTGACCTCCAGCACGGCACCGCCGGTCTCGCGGATGGGCTGGGTGATGTCGTCGGTCATGATGTCGATGCCGCAGATGTCCAGGTCGATGATGCGGCTGATGCGCTCGGCCATGAACACGTTGTAGGAATGCACCACCTCGGTGACGTCGGTGGCGGTGCCGCCGGTGCTGAGGTTGGCCGTGGCCTTGAGGTACACCACCTCGTCCTTGGGCGGCACGCTGTCCGGGGTCATGCCATGCCGGGCGAGGAGCTTCTCGGTGTGGTCGTCGATGTCGATGCGGGTGAGCACCTTCTCATGGCCGTAGCCCCGGCGGGGGTCCTGGTTCACCTCCTCGACGAGCTGGCGGATGGTGCGGGTGCCGTCGCCGACGACGCAGGCCGGGGTGCGCTTGGCTGCGGCCACGAACTGATGGTCGATGACCAGCAACCGGTGGTCCAGGCCGGTGATGTAGCGTTCCACGATGACACTGCGGCTGATCTCCCTGGCCTTGGCCAGCGCGGCCACGGCCTCGTCCCAGGTCTTGATGCCGATGGTGGCGCCCCGCCCATGGTTGCCGCCGATGGGCTTGATGACGCAGGGATAGCCCACCACCTCCAGGGCGTCCTTGAGCCCCTCCTCGGAGCGCACCACGCGTCCCTTGGGCACGGGGATCTCGTAGCTCTCCAGCAGCTGCTTGGTCTCCTCCTTGTCGCAGGCGATCTCCACGCCGATGTTGCTGGTGCGGCTGGTGATGGTGGCGCGGATGCGCTTCTGGTGCACGCCGTGCCCGAGCTGCACCAGGCTCTGGCCATTGAGGCGCAGATAGGGGATCCCGCGGTTCACCGCCTCCTGCACGATGCTGGCGGTGCTGGGCCCCAGGCGGCTTTCCTCGCGCAGTTCGCGCATCTTTTGGATGTCGGCCTCCAGGTCGTACGGTTCGCCGGAAATGAGCGCCTCGGCGATGCGCACGGCGGCGCGGGCGGCATAGAGGCCCACGGGCTCCTCCATGTAGCTGAACACCACGTTGTACACCCCGCGGTCGCTGGTGCTGCGGGTGCGGCCGAAGCCGGTGTCCATGCCCGCCAGGGTCTGGATCTCCAGGGCGATGTGCTCGATCACATGGCCCATCCAGGTGCCCCGCTTCACCCGTTCCCAGAAGCCGCCCTCGTGCTCCTCGCTGCACCGGTGGCTGAAGGTGGAGGGCAGCAGCTTGGTGAGCCGTTCGTAGAAGCCGGGAATGGTGTCGGTGGGCCGTTCCTCGAGCTCCTGGATGTCGAGCCGCATCACGATGAGGTGTTGCCGCCGTACCGACCATTGATTGGGGCCTCGCATGGCCTCGATGCGGAGAATGCGCATGGTAGCTGGATGGGTGATCGGCGGGAAGATAGGCGGCCTTGGGTTGTTCATCAAATCCGATGGCAGGCTGGCCCGCGATCGGCCGGCAGGCTACTTTCGCGCTGGCCGGTGCCATGCGCGGGCCACGGGGGCGGGGGCACCAACCATGCACATGACACCCAAAGGCAAGCTGATCGCCATCGGCGGCAACGAGGACAAGGGCAACACGCCGGAGGCCGGCCACCACAGCAAGGTCTTCCACCACAACTTCATCGAGGACGGCATCCTGAAGCGGGTGGTGCGCGAGGCGGGCGGGCCCGAGCGCAGGATCGCCGTGATCACCAGTGCCAGCAGCATCCCCGAGGAGGTCGGGGCCAACTACCTGGAAGCCTTCGGACGCCTGGGCGCGAAGGACATCGACGTGCTGGACATCCGCGACCGGGGCGATGTGCGGCCGGAGATGATCAAGCGGCTGGCGCGGGCCGATGCCGTGATGATGAGCGGGGGCAACCAGCTGCGGCTCACGACCATCTTCGGGGGGACCGCGTTCCTGCAGCTGATGAAGCGCCGCTACCTGGAGGAACCCGGCTTCGTGATCGCCGGCACCAGTGCGGGGGCCATGTGCATGAGCAGCACCATGATCTACCAGGGCCACAGCTCCACCGGCCTCATCAAGGGCGGGGTGAAGATGACCACCGGCGCCGGCCTGATCCAGGACGTGATCATCGACAGCCACTTCGTGGAGCGCGGCCGCTTCAGCCGCCTCACCCAAGCCGTGGCGGGCAACCCCAACAGCATCGGCATCGGGCTGGGCGAGGACACCGGCGTGGTCATCACCGAGGGCGACATGCTGGAGACCATCGGCAGCGGCCAGGTGATGATCTTCGACGGCCACGATATCACCTACAGCGACCTGGCCGATGTGGAGGAGGGCCACCCCTTCAGCATCGAGGGCATGCGCGTGCACATCATCAGCAAGGGCCACTGTTACAGCGTGAAGCAGCGCATGTTCACCGCCGTGAAGGTGCCGCAGCGGAGCTGACCGCCGCCGCCGGACGCATCTTTGACCGCATGGACCCCCACATCGCCCGTTTCCGCCAATGGGCCCTCGCCGAGGGCTGGAGCTACTTGGTGCTGCTGTTCATCGCCATGCCGCTGAAGTACCTGGCCGAATGGCCCTGGGGGGTGAAGGCGGTGGGCTGGGCACACGGCATCCTGTTCATCGGCTACTGGGTCACGGCGGTGCCCCTGTTCACCAAGCTCCGGTGGGACCCCGAGCGCCTGGTGGGCCTGGGCGCGGCAAGCCTGCTGCCCTTCGGCACCTTCGTGATGGAGCGCAAGTGGTTGCGCTGAGCCACGCGCCGGACCGCAGCATCCACACCCTTGCGGCCGTGATGTGTATCTTGGTTGCCAGGCTTGGTGCCGCGATCCGCCGCGCCACCCCGGACCCTCGCCCATGAGCGACGAACGCAACAACGGACTTCTGGGATTCATCGCCGGTGCCGCCGTGGGGGCGGCGTTGGGCGTGCTCTTCGCCCCTCGTTCCGGCAAGGAAACACGCGAACGCATCCGCACCAAGGTGGGCGAGGCCAGGAACGACCTCGATGCCCTGATCGATCGCGCCCGGGACGAATGGGCCAAGGCCACGGGCAAGGCCACGGGAACGGCCACCATGACCAAGGATGAGGTCACGGACTTCGTGCGGTTCCTCATCGAGGAAGGGAAGGACCTCCGGGCCCGGATGGCGGAAGGCTCCCCGCCACACGGGCAGGACGCGGAGAACACGGCCCGAAGCGCCGGGGGCGATGCACCACAGCCCTCCCACTGATATGGACACCGGACCACAGCCCCCCTTCGCGCGCTACATCCGGCCCGGCGAGGATGCCCCCGACATCGGCGTGTACATGCAGGCCGTGAGCGATGATGCCAAGGCTTGGCTCGAAGCCCAGAAGGCGGTGACCAGGTTGGAGGTGAGCGAGCATGTCGGGAAACTCGCCGCCATGGTGATGCTCGGTGCCGTGGTCGCGATCGTCGGGGTCACCGTGCTCATGCTCTGGTTCGTGGCCCTGGCCCTGTGGCTGGGGCGATCGCTGGACAACAATGCCCTGGGGTTCCTGCTGGCGGGAACCATCTTCCTGGTGATCGGGGCCGCTTTCTTCCTGATCTGGCGGTCGGTCCTGCGCGACAAGGTGACGCTGGCCGTGATCAACGCCATGCACGATGAAGCCTGATCGGTTCCGGGACCTGGACGAGGTCCGTGCGCACAAGATCGCCCTGCGCGCCCAACGCGACCGCTCCCTGCAGGCGCTTCGCGGCCAACTCGAACTGGTCGGCGACGCGGACTTCCGCCGAGGACTGATGGGCGATGCCTTCGGCGACATGCTGCGTGCCTGGAAGCCTCTGAAACACGTTGGCAACATGTTCGGCGGCTCCTCCGGAGCGGCTAGCTCGGCCCTGGGCACCCTCCTGGGCGCCCAGGCACGGACCCCGATGGGCCGTGTGCTCGTCACGCTCGCCAGCATCGTGCTGCCGGTCCTGGCCGACCGGTGGGTCCAGGGCACGGCCGGTCGCGACCGGTTGCGCCAGGAGCTCGGCGTGAGCTGGGAACGCGTGAAGCAATACCTGGACGAACGCCGCAAGGCCCACCAAGAACACCGCACGGAATGAGCGATAACGAGGGATTGAAACGCTACGTGCTGACGCTCGCGGCGATCGTGCTGTCGGTGCTCGTGCTATACCACGGCAAGGACCTGATCCTGTTGTTCGTGATGAGCGGTCTGCTCGCCTTCCTGCTGCTCCCCCTGGCGCGCAAGGTCGAATCCGTGGGGCTTCCCCGCTGGGCCGGTGCGCTCTTCGCCACGGTGCTGATGCTCTTCGTGGTGCTGGGCACCTTCTTCCTCGCCGGGTGGCAGCTCACCCGCTTCGGCAACGACCTGCCCGCCCTGCAAGCCACCTTCACCGAGAAGGGGCAGGCGCTGCAACGGCTGATCGAGGAACGGGCCCACATCAGCCAGCGCGATCAGCTCCAATGGTTCAACGATCGCGTGGCCGACCTGGCCAGCTCGGGGGGTGGCATCCTCGTGGACCTGTTCTCCGGCACGGGCGCGGTGCTCTCCGCCATCGTCCCGATCCCGATCATCGTATTCCTGCTGCTTCTCCTGAAGGACAAGTTCCGCACCTTCTTCACCCAGCTCGGTCGCACCCGCGAAGGCATGGTGCTCGACATCATGCTCAACGTCTCCAAGCTCTCCCGCAAATACCTCCGGGGTGTGCTCCTGGTGATCCTCATCCTCGGGACCCTCAGCAGCCTGGGCTTCCTCCTGCTCGGCCTGAAATATGCCGTTCTCCTGGGCTTCACGATCGGGTTCCTCAACGTGATCCCGTATGTGGGTGTGCTGATCGGAAGCCTGCTGCCCATCCTCATCGCACTGGTCACCAAGGATTCGATGATGTACGCCGTGGGTGCCTTGGGGGTGTGCCTGGTGACCCAGTTCCTCGAGAACAACTTCATCACCCCCAAGATCGTGGGCAGCAGCGTGAGCGTGAATCCGCTCGCCAGCATCGCGGCATTGATCGGCTTCGGACTGTTGTGGGGCGTGGTGGGCATGGTGCTCGCGATCCCGATCACCGGCATGTTCAAGATCGTGTGCGACTCGATCCCCTCGCTCAAACCGTACGGCTACATCCTGGGCGAGGATGTGGACTATCCGGACGAACAACAGATCCACCTCCCCTTCATCAACCCACGGAAGCCGAAGAGGACTCCGTCGCCCGCTCCTCCACGGGATTAGCGGAAGGTCGAAGGGCAGCGCAGCCCCCCCCGTCGCCACCTTCCATGGACGACCGGGCGATGGCCGTGCGGAACGCCGCATCCGCACCCGCATGACCACCGTGCATGCGCGGGTGGTCGAACTCGTGCAGGATGTTCCGGAAGCGGTCGATGGCGGTCAGGCGGCCGTGGCCATCCGGCGGTGGCAGCTCCTCATGCACCGCCCCCGCACGGCCTCCGCCCGGAGGAGGCCCTGGCGGAGCATCCACCTGAAGGACTGATGTTCCGCGCCCCTACCGCACCACGTGTATGCCCTGGTCCCGGTACTCGAGCATCACGGCGCTCTCGTTGCCGAAGCCGTTCTCCAGGCCCAGACGCCGCATGCGGAAACCCATGTGCAGCGGTTCGGTCAGCACCCGGTCCATCCGTTCGGCGAACCCCGGACCTTCCTCCTGCAGCGCGGTGAGGTAGAACATGGTGACGTCGAAGCCCAGGAAGGCGTATGGTCCTGCATCCGTGCCGTAAGCGGTGCGGAACCGTTCCACGAAGCTGCGCACCGCCGGAGAGGACCGGTCGGCATGTGCTGCGGCCGGCACGTGCAGGTCCAGTTCGTCCAGGTCCGCGGACTCCAGCACATCCATGTTGGTCCAGGCGGGCATGCCGAACACGGTGATCCGGTATTTACCCACCAACGGTCGCAGCCGTGTCACCAGCGTGCTCACGAATTCCACGTCCTCGCTGGGGGCCAGCAGCACATTCAAGCGCGCGGGGTCGAGCTTGGCGGTGAGGTCGCCCAGGTCACGCTTGCCCGGGCGGGCCACGAGCAGGCTGTCGCGCAACCGGTCGGGCCGGTCGGCCAGGGCGGTCTGCACGGCTCGCTGCACCTGGTCCTGCAGGTCCTTCTCGGCCGGCAGGTCGGGGCGCAGCAGCACCAGGTTCTCCCTGGCGAAGCGCGTGGCGGCATAGCGGGCCATGTGGCGCACCTGCTCGGTGCGGCCGCTCACCACCTTGCTCACCTGCGGGTGGCCCAGGATCACCTTGTTGCTCTGGGGCACGGGGCACACGATGTGGGCCTCGCGGGAGACGGCGGCCAGCTGGTCGATGGCCCCGCGGTGGAACGGACCGATGAACAGGTCCATGGTGCGGATCTCGCCCTTGCGCAGCACCGGCCCCCAGGTGGCCGCATCCTCGCCCACGTCGTACAGGTGCACCTCCAGCCGCATGCCTTTGCGGGCCATGGAATCGATGGCCATTTGTGCGCCGGCCAGGAACTGCCCGGCGATGCGGGTGACCTCGTAGAGCCCTTTGTGGTCAGGGTCGGCCGCATGCACGCTGTCGTTGCGGTCCAGGCACAGGGGCAGCAGCAGCCCTATCCGGTAGCGGACGGGGCGGCGCAGGGTGTCCTCCGGCACCGGGGCCGGTGCTGCCGGCCGGGGGATGCGCAGGTAGGTCCCGACCCGCAAGCCCTCCGCCAGACCGCCGTTGGCCTGCTGCAGTGCTTCCACGGACACGCCATAGAGCTTGCCCAGCCCGAACAGGGTCTCCCCCGCCTGCACCAGGTGGGTGCGGCTGCTGTCGCGGCGGGCGGGGGTGGCGGCCACGGCAGGCACGTCCTTGGCCGTCGCGGGCGGGATCACCAGTTCCATGCCGGTCCTCAGCCCGCCGGCGAGCTCGGGGTTGCGGGCGATCAGGTCCGTCTGTTCCACGCCGTAGCGCTGGGCGATGCCGAACAGCGTCTCCTTGCGGGCCACCGTGTGCACCAGTTCACCGGTGGCGCGGAACTTGGGGGCCCCGCGCAGTTCCTTGCGCTCCACGGCCTGCTGCGGCACGAGCAGCACCTGGCCGATGCTGAGCCCCTGTGCGGCCGCGGGATTGGCCTTCATCAGCGCGTCCAGCGGCACGGCGTAGTGCCGGCTGATGCCGTAGAGCGTCTGCCCGGCGACGACCGTGTGCACCGTGTAGCGCTGGCCGTCCACCACCCGCACCTCCTGGGCGCGCAGCACCGGGTGCGCGGCAAGCAACAGCAGCGTGGCGGCGGCTGCGCGGAGCATGAGCCGGATCATTCCCATTCGATGGTGGCCGGGGGCTTGCTGCTGATGTCGTACACCACGCGGTTCACGCCCTTCACGCGGTTGATGATGGCATTCGAGATCCGTGCCAGGAATGCGTGGGGCAGGTCGCACCAGTCCGCCGTCATGCCGTCGGTGCTGGTGACGGCACGCAGGGCCACGGCGTTCTCGTAGGTGCGTTCGTCGCCCATCACGCCCACGCTGCGCACGGGGAGCAGGATGGCGCCGGCCTGCCACACCCGGTCGTAGAGCCCTTCTTCGCGCAGGCCCTGCACCCAGATGGCATCCACCTCCTGCAGCAGGGCCACCTTCTCGGCGGTGACCTCGCCCAGGATGCGGATCCCGAGCCCGGGCCCGGGGAACGGATGACGGCCCAGCAGGCGGGCGTCCAGTCCCAGCTCCCGGCCCACACGCCGCACCTCATCCTTGAACAGGAGGCGCAGCGGTTCCACCACCTGCATGCGCATGCGTTCGGGAAGACCGCCCACGTTGTGGTGGCTCTTGATGGTGACGCTCGGCCCGTTCACGCTCACGCTCTCGATCACATCCGGGTAGATGGTCCCCTGGCCGAGCCAACGGACATCCTCGATGCGATGGGCCTCGGTGTCGAAGACCTCGATGAAGGTGCGCCCGATGGCCTTGCGTTTGGCCTCGGGATCCTCCAGGCCGCGCAGGGCGGCATAGAAGCGTTCGCGCGCATCCACCCCGGTGATGTTCAGCCCGAGGTGGCGGTAGTCCTCGAGCACCTGGGCGAACTCGTCCTTGCGCAGCAGGCCGTTGTCCACGAAGATGCAATGGAGCCGGTCGCCGATGGCGCGGGCAAGAAGCACCGCGGCCACCGTGCTGTCCACCCCGCCGCTGAGCGCCATCACCACGCGGTCCTCCCCCACTTGCGCACGCAAACGCTCCACGGTGGTGTCGACAAAGGCATGCGGGGTCCAGTCGCCCGAGCAGCCGCATACCCCGTGCACGAAGTTGCGCAGCAGCTGCAGGCCCTCGGTGGTGTGATACACCTCGGGGTGGAACTGCACGGCGAAGGTGTGTTCGCCCTCCAGCCGGTAGGCGGCCACCGGCACGGCATGTGTGCTGGCCATCACCTGCATGCGCCCGGCGGCGCCCGTGATGCTGTCGCCGTGGCTCATCCACACCTGCGTGCCCGGATGGATGCCGCTGAACAAGGCTCCGGTCTCGTGGATGTTGTCCAGGTGGGCCCGGCCGTATTCCCGCACCGTGCTCCGCACCACGGGCGCACCTTCGCGCCGGGCCAGCAACTGCGCGCCGTAGCACACGGCCAGCACCGGCACCCGGCCTTGGAAGCCGGAGATGTCGGTGTCCGGGGCACCCGGGTCGTGCACGCTGAAAGGGCTGCCGCTGAGGATGACCCCCTTGATAGCGGCATCCCCGAAGAAACCGGCCGCCTTGCTGAAGGGATGGATCTCGCAATAGACGTTGAGCTCGCGTACGCGCCGGGCGATCAGTTGGGTGTACTGGCTGCCGTGGTCGAGGATGAGGATGGTGTCGGGCACTGCGGAGGGCAGGCGCAATGGGCGCCTTGGCAAGGAGGCAAAGGTATCCCGCAGGGCCTGCCCCCGATCGTGGATGGATCGTGGAAAACTGATCGCCCAAGGACTTGACCCGCAGGGGATTCCCTGCGTCTTCACGATGTACGGGGACCGTTCGGGGGCGTGGCGTAACTTCACGTCACAGAACGGACCGTGGACTTCATGCCTGCTTAACGCCACGAAGCATGGTGATCACGACCTTTGCGGCTGCGATGGCCCATCACCGCTACTTCCTGCCCTTGCTGGGGCTCCTGACCCTTACCGCGGGTCCGTGGGCCACCCGGGCCCAGGCCCAGACCGTGCAGTTCAGCGTAGTGTCCCTTACCGTGCTGGAAAGCGCCGGGATCCAGAACATCGGGCTTACCTGGGGCAGCACCCCCTGGCCCGGCGGCTCCATCACGGTGGACTGGGCCTTGAGCCCCGGGACCACCGAAGGCGCGGCCCCCAACGACTTCACCGCGGTCCCGGCGTATGCCGCGACGCTGACCATCACCCCCCCGGTGAACTCCACCTCCATGCCGTTGGCGATCCGCGTGGACCCCACGGACGACCTGCTGATCGACGGAACGAACACGCTGACCTTCACCATCACGGCGGTCCCTGTCGGCATGTTCATCGGTGGCAGCGCGGTGTGCACCATGACCATCGCGGACGTCAACGCCCCGCCCACGGTGTTCGGCCAGGGCGACCTGGTGATCGTGGGGGTGAATGCCAACAATCAGGTGTGCAGCGGGGTCATGAGCCAGGACGAGGTGAGCTTCTTCTGCTTCCAGGACATCACCCCCAACACCACCATCGACCTCACGGACTGCGGCTATGAATACGCGAACGCGGGGCAATGGGGCGACAACGAAGGGGCCGTGCGCATGACCCGGACGGGCCCGGCGATCCCGGCGGGAACGGTGATCACCTTCCGGATGAACAACACCGCCGGGAGCACCAACGTGAGCGGCGCGGCCCCCGATGCCTTCTGGACCTGCACCCGGTTCACCTCTTTCGGCAATGCGCTGAACCTTAATGTGAACGGCGACCAGATCTTCTTCATGCAGAGCGCGCTGCCGCTGGCCACGGCCTGGACCAATCCCGGCGGCGCATCAAACGCCACGTACAACGGCACCGTTCTATACGGGTTCAGCACGAACGGAAGCTGGCTGAGCTTCCAGGGCTCGACGGGTCATTCGGGCCTGCCGCCGGGCATGCCGTGCTACAGCATGGGCCCCTCGGCCACCACGGACTGGAGCAAGTACATCGGCCCGCTCACCATCACCACCCAACGGGGTTGGTTGATCCGCATCGACGACCCGCTGAACTGGACCTCCTACACCAGTTGCGCGAACTACAACGCGGGTCTGCCCAACTGGCTCACCGCCCCGGTGCTGCCGATCACGCCCGGCGGATTCATCCCCGGCCTGTGGACCGGCGCCAAGACGAACGACTGGTTCGACTGCCGCAACTGGGACGACGCCCGGGTGCCGGTGGCCACCACCAGTGTATTGATCGACCAGACCAGCCTGCAGAGCTGCGTGGTGGGCGGCGGCGGCACGGCGGTGTGCAACGACCTGACCGTACGCACCAACGGGGTGAGCCGCTTCCTGTTCCTCAACGCGGCGAGCACCCTCAACGCCGGCGGCACCGTGGTGGTGGAACGCACGGGCGGGACGGGCCTGATGGGCATCGACGTCACGGCGGGCAGCAGCTTCCTGTGCGACGAGATCAGCGTGAACGGCGTGAACGTGGGCACCCCCGATGCGCGGTTCCAGAGCGCGGCCCCGGCCAACACCGTGACCGTGCTGAGCGATGTGAACATCATGCCCGGCGGCCTGCTGGACATGAGCAACGGCGTGGTCGGCGGCACCATCACCGTGGGCGGGGACTGGAACAACACGGCGGCCGAGACCAACTTCGACGAGATCGGCAGCACGGTGGTGATGAACGCCACGGGCAACCAGGGCATCCTGCCCACCGGTTTCACCGAGGTGTTCAGCACCCTGCGCATCAACAAGCCTGCCGGCGACATCATCCTGGGCGATCCGGTGCGGGTGAACACCAACCTGGACCTGCTGCAGGGGCGGATCTTCAGCGCGCCGGGCCTCACCCTGGGCCCCACCGCCACCGCCACCAACGCCAGCGACCTGAGCTTCGTGCACGGTCCGCTGCAGAAGATCGGCCTGACCGACCTCACCTACCCGGTGGGCAAGGGCAACAGCCTGCGGACCGCGCGGCTGCAGGGCCTCACCGGCGCGGGCACCGATGCCTTCACCGTGGAGTACTTCGCGGCCGACCCCCAGGCGACCTTCGGCAACACCCTGGATGCCACGCTGGACCACATCAGCAGCTGCGAGTACTGGATCATCGACCGCAGTGCCGGCACCCCCAACGCCACCGTGGTGCTGAGCTGGGACACGCCCGAGAGCTGCGGCGTCACGGCCCTGCCCGACCTGCGCGTGGCACGCTGGGACGGAGCGCTCTGGCTGGATCGCGGCAACGGGGCCACCACCGGCACCGTCGTTTCCGGCACGGTGGCCACGGCGGTGCAGCAGACCGCCTTCAGCCCCTGGACCCTGGCCTCGGTGAGCACGCAGAATCCGCTGCCGGTGGAGCTGCTGCACTTCACGGCCCGGCCGGAGGGCGACCGGGTGCGGCTGGACTGGGCCACGGCCAGCGAACGCAACAACGCCTTCTTCACCGTGGAACGCAGCGCGGACAACGCGCAATTCGCAGCACTGCTGGAAGTGGACGGTGCCGGGGACAGCCAGCAGCATTTGGCGTACAGCGCCTACGACGAGGCCCCGCTGCCGGGCACCAGCTACTACCGCCTGCGGCAGACCGACCACGACGGCACGAGCACGGTGAGCGCCGCAGTGCCGGTGCAGTTCCGCGATGCCGGGGCGCTGCCCGTGCTGTACACCGCCGACGGCACCCTGTGGCTGCGCCCGGGCGTGGCCAGCGGGGCGTGGGCCGAGGTGCTCGATGCCAGCGGCCGTGCGGTGCGCCGCTTCCGTGCTGCGGATGCGGCTGCGATCCCGGTGCCGGTGGACGGTCTGCGTCCCGGCGCCTACCTGATCCGCTTCGACGGCGGCACCGAGGTGCTACGCTTCCTGCGCTGAGCGCGGCGGGGACAGGAAGACGGAGAACTTTTTCTCCAACGGGTCCAGGACGTCGGTCATCCGGTCGGTAAGCGACGTGCCATGGTCGGCCAGCGGCACCAGGAACCCTTCGCGCCGTTCCGCCAGCACCCCGCCGGGGAGCACCGCCTCGCGCAAGGCACCATAGCGGCGCAGCAGCACCGCACTGCGGTGCCTGGCCTCGCGCAACAACCGCTGCTCCAGGCGCTCCAGCCCATGCCGCGCACGCTGTTCGGCGCTCGCGGCCGAGCGCACGAACGTGGGGCCCGCTGCGGCGGTGCGCAGGGCCAGCGCACGGAACACGGTCCCCAGCGCCTCCCGTTCCTCCTGCAGCCGCGTGGGAAAGGGCGCGTCGCGCTCGGCCAGACGACGTTCCACCGCATGCCGGTCGGCGAAGAGGTCCTCCAGGGCCAGGTCCATGGCGGCGAGGCGTTCGGCATCGCCCTCGGGCAGGAAGACGGCCGAGCTGCGCAGCACCGTCACCGGCATGGGCAGCTGCACCGCCTGGAACGCCCATCGCAGCTGCATCCAGTAGGCCAGCTCGCCACCGCCGCCCACGTAGGCCACGTTGGGCAGCACCGTCTCCTGGTACAACGGCCGCATCAGCACGTTCGGGGAGAAGTCCTCCGGCCGGGTCTCCAGTTCGTGCAGCGCTTCATCCATGGTCCAACGCGGACCGCCTTCCAGCACTTGCAGCCCGTCACCGTCCGGGGCGATCCGCGCACGCGATCCCCGGCCGAGGTGGAAGAGGTTGATGGGCCGCGCATGCGCCTGGGCATGATAGCCCTCCGGGAAACGGTCCTCGGCGTAGGCCACCGTGCGGGCCATGAGCCCGTGCAGCAACTCCTCACGCATCACCGGCGCGAAGAGCGCCTTCAAGACCGGATCGTCGCCATCGAGCACCACCAGGCCCAGGTGCCCGAACAGGCCGTTCATGAGGATGCGTGTGGCCCTGGCCAGCGTGTGGTGGGGTGCATAAGCTTGGCGGAGCAGACGGCGCACGCTGTCGGCCTGCGGTCCCAGCAACTGCTCGGCCTGCTGCAACGCGGTGGCGATGCCGGTGAGCGGCATGCGGCCCACCGGCCCACCGGCCTGCGCCGCCCACTGCACACGCTGTCCGCGCAGCAGCACGTGGTCCACCTCGGCCAGGTCGTGGTCCTCGGTGGCCATCCAGAACACGGGTACCACGGGGCGCGCCTCCGTGGACAGGTCGCGGGCCAGCCGCACGGCGTTGAGCACCTTGAGCAGCACGAACAGCGGTCCGCCGAAAAGACAGAGCTGGTGCCCGGTGGTGACCGTGAGCGTACCGGACCGGGCCAGCCGGTCCAGGTTGTCCTGCACGGCCTGCGGGCGGTCCAACGCACCGTACTGCCGGCGCAGCGCATCGGCGAGGGCCATGCGGTGGGCGGTCGGGAACGCTCGGGCGGCCAGGGCCTCCTGCAAACCGGCGGCGTGGAAGCCGAACTGGCGGAAAGGATGCAACGCGGGCGCATCCTCCAGCAGGTCGGCGACGAGGGTGCTCGGCCGGACCGTGTCCGTGTAGGGCAGGACGATGCGCCGCATGGCGGGCAAAGGTAGCCGGGGGCGTGGCGGCCGGGGGGATAACCCACGACAGGCCGCACAACCCGAGCATGCGGCCGAAGGCATCCGCGTACCTTCCCCCCATGCTGGACACGACCCGACGTGCGCTGCTCGTGGTGCACATGGCCTTTACCCTCACGCCGTGCTTCGCGCAGGAGGACACCGTGCGCGTGCAGACCCTCACCTTCGACAGCATCACCACCCGGCGCGGCTGCTGGGTGTTCCCCGACGCTTCGCACACCTACCGCAAGGTGCTGATGCACCACACGTTGAAGTGCGATCCGCAGACCACGCAGGACCAGTACGCCTGCGGCGAGTGGGACTACCTCACCCACAACCTCATCCACGAGCACACCGGCGTGCTGGACAGCAATGCGCTGCAGCATCCCTGGTTCAAGGTGGGGGCTGCGGCCCCGGGGAGTGTGGATCGCGCCGCGATGCCGAGCTACGACATCCGGCAGATCGCCGTTCCGCGGCGCACCGTGATCGGCACCTTGAGCGAGGCCCTTCATCCGGTGGGCAGCGGTGGCGCCTGGGATGGTGGCCTGCTGCAGGCCGTGCAGGGCACCAGCCGCACGCAGGCCCTCTACCTGGCCTCCGAGCTTTCCGCGGCGGGACTGCAACCCGGTCCCATCGCGCAGTTGCGCTTCACCACGGACGGTCAGGGCAACGGGGCCTTCGGGCGTTTCACCATCCGCTTGAAGCAGACCCAGGCGACAACGGCAGGGCCCGGTTTCGACGATAACGACCTGATGACCGTGCACGAGGTGGCCCCCCCCACCCTGGGCACGGTCGCTGGTGAGCAGGTGTTCGTGCTCGAGCCGCCCTTCGTGTGGGACGGCAGCTCGAACCTCCTGGTGGACCTGGCCGCGGCGCGCAGTGCGGGTCTGTCGGCCCCGCAGGTGGTGGGCACGGCGATGCCCGACCTGGCCGTGCAGGCCGTGGGCCGCGATGGCCACCTGCTGCTGAAGGATGACCTCATCGGTGTGGACCCCGCCCCGCTGGCCAACGTGGGCCCGGCGATCACCCTCATGTTCCGTGCGTGGGGCGACAGCATCCTGCCGGTGAACACCACGGCGTTGGAGGCGGTGGACGCCGCGGGGCGCCGCGTGCTGAACGTACACCTGCCCTGGAGCAACGGGCGTGTGTACTGGGATGCCGGCCAGGACGGCACCGGCTACGACCGCATCGACAAGGCGGCCACCACGGCTGACCTGGAAGGGCGGTGGAACCATTGGGCCTTCGTGAAGAACGCCGCCACCGGCAGCATGAAGATCTACCTCAACGGCGTGCTGTGGCACAGCGGGACCGGCAAGACGAGGCCCCTCGCCGGCATCACCACCTTCCGGCTGGCCAGCGGCGCCAATGGCGAATTCCCCTACCCCGGCGCGATGGACGAGGTCAACGTGTTCAACACCGAGGTCGATGCCGCCACCATCGCCGCCTGGGCCGATCGTGCCGTGGATGCCACGCACCCCAACGCCGCCGACCTGCTGTACAGTTTCCACTGCGACGAGCTGCCGGGGGAGCACATGCTGGTGAACGCCGCCGACCCCGCGCACAACGCCTGGCCACTGGGCACGCCCCGCCGCAGCTTTCGCGAAGCCATCGACCTGCACCACACCGCACACCCCGTCACCGTCCGGCCCGACCTGGTCTTCGTGCAGGGCACGTACACCTCGGTGACCGACGCGGTGCTGCTGGAGCGCCCCGAACCGCGCGAGCTGCTCACACAGGAGCACTTCCAGGTGAACGGCAATGGCGTGGTGCCCGTGGACACCGTGTTCAGCTGGCTCGGCGGTCACACCCGCACCTTCGCACCGGACGGCGCGGTGCTCGACTCGGCCCTGGTGCCCTCCACCCTCGACCTCAACGACACGCTGCACTACTACGGCGTCCCCTTCGAGGTGGTGAACAATTGGGAGATCGGGCGCTACATCACGCCGTACGGCATCGGCCTGTCCTTGGGGCCCCAGGGTTTCCGATGGACCTTCGACGTCACCGACTACCAATGGCTGTTGCACGACAGCGTGGAGCTGAGCGCGGGCAACCAGCAGGAGCTGATCGACCTGGAGTTCGAGCTGATCGAAGGCACCCCGCCCCGCACCGTGGTGGCCCACCAGCGCCCCTGGGGCGGCCTCACCAGCCGCAGCTACGCCGACCTCAGCAACGACGTGGCCCTTCCTCCGGTGACCGTGCAGCTGAGCCCCGCCGCCAGCCAGTGGAGCCTGCGCACCCGCCTCACCGGCCACGGCCACAACAGCAACAACGGCCAGTATCCGCACTGCTGCGAGTGGAAGGACAACACGCACTACCTCTACCTCAACGGCGCCGAGCAGGACGCCTGGCACATCTGGCAGACGAACGACTGTGCGCTGAACCCCGTGTACCCGCAGGGCGGCACCTGGCTCGGCAGCCGCGAGGGCTGGTGCCCGGGCGACCTGGTGAAGGACCATGAGGTGCAGTTGCCCGGTCTATCGCCCGGCGGCACCGCCACGCTGGACTACCGCATCACCCCGGTGCCCGCCAACAACCAGGGCATGGGCGGCGGCAACTACGTGATCAACATGGACCTGCTGGAGTTCGGCGCAGCCGCCCACGCGCTCGATGCCGAGATCGTGGAGGTGCAGCGCCCCAGCACCACGGACATGCACCGCCGCAACAACCCGCTGTGCCACGACCCGCTGGTGGTGCTGCGCAACGCGGGCGCCCAGGACCTCACGAGCGTCACCTTCACCTACGGCGTGGAGGGCGGGACCCCGATGAGCTGGACCTGGACCGGCCTGCTGAAGCACATGGAGCGCACCGAGGTGGTGCTGCCGGTGGATGGCGCGGGCTTCTGGGTGGGCACCGATCCTTCGGTCTTCACGGTGAGCGTGAGCGCGCCCAACGGCGGGGCCGATGCCAACCCGGTGAACGACAGCTACCGCACCGCCTTCGCGCTGCCGGCCGTGTATCCGGAGACCATCGTGGTGAACTACAAGACCAACAACTTCCCCGGCGAGAACAGCCTCAGCATCCGCGACGTGTACGGCAGCACCATCTTCGAACGCACGAACCACGCGGCCAACACCACCTACTCCGACACGCTGACGCTCTTCGCCGGCTGCTACACGGTGGAGTTCCTCGACACCGGCAACGACGGCCTCAGCTACTGGGCCGATCCGGGGGCCGGCAACGGCTACTTCCGCCTGCGCCGCACCACGGGCAGCATCCTCAAGAGCTTCGACCCCGAGTTCGGCCGCAGCATCAAGTGGTCGTTCACCAGCGGTGCGCTGGTGGGCGTGGAGGAGCTGGTGCCCGCCGCTGCGCTGGAGGCCTGGCCCAACCCCACCAACGGCCTGCTGACCATGGGCGTGGAGGGGATCCTGGGCGATGCGCTGGTGGAAGTGCTGGACATGCGCGGGGCCGTGGTGAAGCGGCAGCAGCGTGCGCTGCACGGCGGCGACCGCCTCTCGCTCGACCTGTCCGGCATGGCCGACGGCCTCTACGAGGTGCGCGTCACCGGTCCCGATCGCCGGGCCCAGGCGCGCGTGGTGAAGCAGTGATCAGCACTTCCCCGGTCCCCGCGGGGCCATGTGCACATCGAGGAACCCGGCCCCGCTGATGCCGGCCTGGCCCAGGAGCCTGCGCAGGTAGGTGATGACGTCGGCCCGTTCGAAGTTGCCGCGACGATCCCGGTGCGGCCGACCGCCGTGCATGGCACCGGTGATCGACCCTGCTCCACCCTTCCTTCGCGCAAGGCTACGGCGGAGACAGCACCAACTTCGTCCCAGCGAGCCATCGTGCGCCATCGCGCAGATGCACGAAATAAAGGCCGGCCGGATAGCGCGAGAGCTCCAGCGAATGCATGGTCGCGGTGGCCGGCACCGCCTCCTCATGGACCAACTTCCCCTCCGCGCTGACCAAGGCCAGACGTAGGTTCTTTCTTTCCAGGCCTTGCGGCAGGGCAATGTGCACCGTGGCCTGGTCGCGGGCCGGGTTCGGATACACCTCCAAGACATCGCCCAGGTCGGTCATTTGCTCCTCCAATCCATCGAACACCTGGCAGCCGGGCACCAAACATCCGAAACTGTCCACCTTCACCAGCCAAGCATCCTGGCTCACCAGCAGGCTGTCGAAGGCCGTGCCCGCCATGATGTAGCCCCCGTCCAGCGTGCGCTTCACATCGTAGAAATAGTGGTCCGCCTGGTTGTTGGTGCGGTACTCCCGGTCCCATAGAAGCTCGCCGTCCAGATCGACCTTGGTGAGCCTGCCCACCGAGAGCCCCAATGGTTTCATCGTGCCCGCTATGGTATATCCTTCGCCCGGGATGTGGATGGGGATGGTGAAGAAAGGCCCCCACTCCAATTGATCGTACACTTCAGCCCAAATGACCGCGCCTTCTTTGTCCAAGCGATACAAGGCGGGATAGAGCACACCCTGTGCGGCCAGCCTTTGAGCCCCGGCCAGTACGTATCCGCTATCCGGCAATTGGAGGATGAATCCGGGGTTGTCGATCCACGCGCTGCCATACCACTGGTGCCATTGCTGGTGGCCTGCGCTATCCGTCTTCACCACGTACATGTTCACGTGGTCGTTGTTGAAGTACTTGAACCCGCTGAGCACGTATCCCCCGTCCAAGGTGCGCTGGCCGCTCAGGCATTGCTGGTCCTCGGGTCCACCATACCTCCGGGTCCACATCGTATCCCCGTTCGCGTCCGTGCGGATCAGGCGCATGTC
>WBZY01000421.1_pt1 | contig 32409 bp, 31 predicted proteins | sample 5204191 | NCBI WGS metagenome assembly WBZY01 (sample SAMN12344363, study PRJNA552823) | activated sludge metagenome | biome: Activated sludge suspended growth; feature: Anammox Sidestream; material: Wastewater; isolation source: activated sludge from anammox sidestream of wastewater treatment...
CAAAGTCGGGACTTAATACCACGGCTTTGGACAATACGTTAAAAACGCCGGTTAGGAACATCAGCAAGTCATCTGGATGAATTTGTCAGTAAACAACATCCTCTGATCGAATGGTTTCTTCCATGTCCGCCAATGCACCCATATTAACAATAGTGCATTTAGAACTATGCAGCTGATCGCCTCGCAGATCGCCTGTAAGATTTGCGTTATAAGGGGGAGAATACCTATTGATAAGAACTTTTTCTGCATCTCCTACGTCATGTATCCACAATTCGTGATTTTGGTCATATTGTGAATTTTCAATTCTACCCAGATAAATTTCATATTCCGGCAAATGGCAAAAACCATGTTTTTTAATTCTGCCGGAGAAAGTACTTCCGGAAACTGTTTTGCCTATATAAAGTAAAACATTTGTTACCAAGGGTCTTTTTTTGTTTAAATACAGGCGGTGCGGCCCGTATATTTGATATAATCCAAAATCACTTCTGTCGTCTGTATCAAGGCAATAATCATCCACAACCTTTTTGAAATTGAAAGGACCTTCCCAGTTTACAGTGATAATTTTTTCAACCACCAATTATTCTCTCTTCTGCTAACGGCATGGCAAAACGGCGATAATCATTTACAGGCCGATGATTTAATAATCTGAGTATCATAAACCTTTCGTTTCGTGAAAGAAAATCTTGGAGAATCCACGCACGGAATGAATGGAACAAATCGTTAAATTATGCAAACACTAGGTTTCCGAAACTGGACGGATCGTGAAAATTCCGGCTGGCCAGCGGCATCCAGGACAGCCAGTGGGGATGAGGGGTTTCGTTGCCGCATTTGTAAAAGTTGGCGCGCCAGGTCTGACCCCCGACCACACCGAGCGGCCCGGCATATTGTTCCAGCAGGGCAAAGGGCAGGGCGAATTCCAGAAACCAGGTCGTCGGTCCGGCGATCGGCGGTTCAACGCGCGGGGGAAGGCTGGCCACAAGTCGGATCCGCTGATTGTCTTCGGCAGTCAGGGGCACGAATTCTTGAAGCCGCCCGTTTACGCGTGCAGGATTCATCACGTAAGACGAAAGCAGTGCACCGCCGCAATTAAACTCAAAATTAAAGTACCCTCCGGCGCCTTTCGGCTGAACAAAAAATTCCACGCAACTGTCTTTCCAGACCTCACCTTGAAAGCCGGCGTGGACGCATCGCACGTCCTGTTCCTCCACGCGAAAGATTCCATAGAGGTTTTGTTTGTCATACAAAAGCCTGCATTGTGTCCGCGGTCGATGATCGCTGCCTTCCGGCCGTACACAATTCACGTCCAGAAGTTGAGCCCGCCGCCACACCGCGCCGTCCCATAGCTTGCACGCTTCCGGAACAACTTCAGTAAAAAATACATTGTAACGATTATCTTTCATTAAATTATTCGTTTGCGGTGATGGCCGTTTTTTGTTATTTCTCTCCGGCATGAACCAGGACATGCTTTTGCTTCAGCAGGGCGCGCGCCTCCTCGGCATTGAACTCGACGGGCAGCAGCTCGCCCGGTTTGATCTTTATCAAAAAGAGCTCTTGCAGTGGAACGCCAAAACCAATCTGATCTCCAAAAAAACGGCTGAAGAAATCGCGACCCGTCATTTTCTGGACTCCCTGACCGCCGCCAGATATATCCGTTTCGAAAACGCCCGCATGGTGGACATCGGAACCGGCGCCGGATTCCCCGGTCTTCCGCTGAAAATCGCCTTGCCGTCTATACAACTTTGCCTTCTGGAATCCAACCGGAAAAAAGTATCTTTCCTGAAGCATATTCAACGTCTGTTGAATTTGGACGGTGTTTTCACCCTCCAGGACCGGACGGAAAACATTGTCCGTGAGGGGCAGTGGAGGGAAAAATTTGATGTGGTGATCTCACGCGCCTCTCTCAAGCTGCCTGATTTAATGCCCTTGGGACAGTATTTTCTCGCGCCCGGCGGCCTGTTGATAACCTTAAAAGGTCCGGACGTCTCCCCGGAGGTGGATGCCGCCTTTTCTGGAGAAAATCATGGCAATATATTTCAATTATATCAAGAGGATATAAATTTGCCGCTTTTGGGCCCGCCGCGCAAAATTATTATTTTAGAAAAGGCAAAATAAAGCAAAAAACCCTTCTAAAAAACCCTTTTTTGTGTTAGTTTTCACGCAAGTTTTTTCCAGAAGCAATTTTCGAAAGAATTACAAAAAATAATGAGTAAAATCATATGCATCGCAAACCAGAAGGGCGGCGTCGGCAAAACGACGACAGCGGTTAATTTGTCCGCCTCGCTGGCCGCGGCCAACCGGAAAACTTTGCTCATTGATGCCGACGCACAGGGCAACTCCACCAGCGGCCTCGGCATCGAACGGATGCGCTATGAAAAAGCCAATTTTTACCACGCCATGATCGGTCAGGCGTCCCTGGAATCCGTCATTGTGCAGACCGCTCTGCCCAATCTGGACATCATTGCGTCGAATCAGGATCTGATCGGCATGGAAATTGAGTTTGTTTATCTGGAAAACAGGGAAAGCCGGCTTCGCCGGCTTTTAAAAAATCTGGATCGGTCTTATGAATTTATTATCATCGACTGCCCGCCGTCGCTGGGGTTCATGACCGTCAATGCGCTCGTCGCCGCGGACACGCTGATTGTTCCCCTGCAGTGCGAGTATTACGCACTGGAAGGCCTGGGACACCTGCTCAACACGGTGCAACTGGTCAAAGCCAATCTGAATCCGCAGTTGGCTCTGGGCGGCATCCTGCTGACCATGTTTGATCCGCGCAATACACTTTCGCATCGCGTAACGGAAGACGTCCGGAAACATCTGGGCGGAAAAGTTTTCCAAACGGTCATTCCGCGCAACGTGAGGCTTTCGGAAAGCCCCAGCCACGGATTGCCCATTATTTTATACGACATCAAATCGCGCGGCGCGATCGCCTACATGGAGCTGGCGCAGGAAATTCTTCGGGGAGAAAGATAAATGGCGCAAAAAAAAGACGCTCTGGGCAAAGGCCTCGGCGCTATTTTTCCGGATTTGCTTGAAACAGACGCCGGCAGGAAAGCGCCCGTCAACACCTGCGGTATTGAGGAATTGCGGCCGAACCGCTGGCAGCCCCGGAAAAATTTCAACGATGAAGACCAGAAAAAACTCGTGGCGTCCGTCCGGCAAAGCGGCATCATTCAACCGATCATCGTGCGCCGGGCCGATTCCGGCTATGAAATCATTGCCGGGGAGCGCCGCTGGCGCGCGGCGCAGGCGGCGGGCCTTAAAGACGTGCCGATTGTGATCCGTAAGGCCTCCGACGTGGAAGCCGCTGAATTGTCGCTGATTGAAAATCTCCTGCGCGAAGAACTCGGCCCCCTGGAAGAGGCGGACGCCTATGTCACGCTGATGGAAACCTTTAAACTTTCTCAGGAATCCATCTCCGCCCGGGTCGGCAAAGACCGCTCCACGATTGCCAACATCGTCCGTCTTTTAAAGCTGCCGGACAAAGTGAAAACCGCCCTGACGGAAAAAAAGATTACGTCGGGACATGCCCGCTGCCTTCTGGCGCTGCCGTCGCCGGGCGAGCAGGTCGCCGCACTGGATATGATCTTAAAAAGAGAACTCAACGTCCGGGAAACCGAGAAGCTGATCAACCGGTTAAAGCAGAAACCCGCGGGAAAAAAGGCTGTCGTTAAAGACCGCTACATGGCGGATCTGGAAAAACAATTGACGGCAAAATGTATGGCCCGTGTACGGTTGAAAGGGTCATCCAAAAAAGGAGCTATTGAAATTTCGTACAGGACGATGGATGAACTGAATCGTCTGGCGCGCTATCTTTTAGATGAATTGTAAGAAAAAAATGTATCAACACCTGTTGATAAGGCTGTTTGAAAAAGGTTGATCATGGAATCTGTCTGGGATAAAGCTACGAAAATCATTCAGGAAAAAGTGTCAAAACAGAACTTTGACACCTGGATAAAACCCATCAAAATCGTCTCCATGGAAGACAAGCGCGTCCAGTTGTCCGTGCCCAATAAATTTTTCAAGGACTGGCTGATGGACAACTATTTGTCCATGATTAAAAACTCACTGCACAGCGTAGTCGGAATCAGCGTGGATATCGATTTTATGCTCAGTAAGGATAAGGAAAAAAAGCCCGAAGTGGCCGTATTGCCTTTTGAACAGGGTAAAAATCCAACAGCCCCCTCGCCGGGTAGAAATATAAATATTTCTTTCCTCAACAGCCATTATACTTTTGACCGGTTTGTGGTCGGCCCCTCCAACCAGTTTGCCCATGCCGCCTCCATTGCCGTCGGCAAGCAGCCGGCGAAAAATTATAATCCTCTTTTCATTTACGGAGGCTCGGGGTTGGGGAAAACCCATTTACTCAATGCCATCGGGTTGATGACCATTGCCTCTCATCCGGATTTGAATGTCATGTATGTGTCGGCGGAATCCTTCATGAATGAAATGATTAATTCCATCCGCTACGACCGGATGCCGAAATTCCGGGAAAAATACCGGAATATCGGATGCCTGCTGATTGACGACATTCAGTTTCTCGCCGGCAAGGACAGAACGCAGGAAGAATTTTTTCATACCTTCAACACGCTACATGACTCCGGAAAGCAGATTGTTGTGACATCGGATAAATTTCCGAAAGATATTCCAAATCTGGAAGGCCGGCTGCGATCGCGCTTTGAATGGGGTCTGATCGCGGATATTCAGCCCCCCGAAATCGAAACAAAAATTGCAATCATTGAAAAGAAAATGCACGAGAGCAAGATGGAGTTGTCTCCAACGGTGACGCATTACATTGCCTCGCATGTGGAATCCAACATCCGCGAACTGGAAGGATTTTTAATCCGGATATCCGCGTATTCCTCCCTCACCAACCGGGAAATCGATCTGGACCTGGTGAAGGAAGTTTTGAAAACACTCGTTAAACACAACAATAAAGAAGAAGTGAGTGTGGAGGAAATTATTAAAACCGTCGCCGGGAAGATGAACGTCAAAATTTCGGATATCAAAGCACACAATAAAAACAAGAATCTGGTCCTCGCCCGGCAGATCTCCATGTACCTTGCCCGGAAACTGACTAATCTTTCTTACCCCGACATCGGACAAAAAATAGGCGGCCGTGATCATTCCACCGTGATTTATGCCAATAATAAAATTCTAAAAACCGTTGAGTCGGACGCCGCCTTCAAAAAAACCATTCAGGACATCGAGGATAATATTGTCCACAAAACTTAATCGGAGTCTGCACACCTCTTCAACAGGAGAAGAAGACCGAAAGGATTGAAACAAGAGCTGAATAAAAGGCAATCCACATATCCACAGGCGTTATTACTAATACTGATTATGTATATTAAGAAAAAAATAAAAACATTAATGGGAGGCGACGATGGAATTCAAAGTGAACAGAAATATTTTTCTGGACGGGATTCAGAAAACGTTAGGCATTGTCGAGAAAAAAACAACGATCCCTATTTTAAATAATGTTCTTTTAAGGGCGGAATCCAACAAGATCAAAATTATCGCCACAGACCGCGAGATCAGTCTGATATCCGATTATGAAGCGGATATCGCGGAAAGAGGCGAAGTTACCCTGTCGGCCAAAAAGCTCTTTGAAATGGTTCGCGAGATTCAGGGAGATGTTGTCCATTTTACCAAAAGCGCCAACAATATTGTAAAAGTAACGTGTCAGAGGGCCGTTTATAAAATTCCGGGGCTCCCCGCGGACGATTTTCCCAGTGTTGCCGACAGTCAGCAGGTGGAATTTTTCAGTATTCCCGGATCAGTCTTGAAAGATTTGATCAGTAAGACCTCTTTTGCAATGGCCTTTGATGAAAGCAGGAAACACCTGAACGGCGTATTGCTGGAGACCGCCTCCGACGGAAAGAATCATCTCTGGCGGATGGTGGCAACGGACGGACATCGACTGGCAGTGGCCAAAGCCATAACGGCCGATCCGTGTCCGGAACTCGCCAAGGGAATTATCATTCCCCGCAAAGGACTTCTGGAAGTGAAAAAACTGACGGATGTTCATGAAAACGTCAGTGTCGGCGTCCATAAAAACATGTTTGTGGTAAAAACGGAAAATACGATCTTAAAGATCAATCTGGTGGATGCGGAATATCCTGATTACAAACGGGTGATTCCGACGGAAAAGGGTACCAGTGTGACGCTGGATAAGGAGTTGTTTCTGCATGCGCTGCGGAGAATGAATGTGGTGTCTTCCGAGCGTTACAGCGGCGTGATCATATCGTTTACCGCGGATAAAATGACGTTGAATTCCACCAACCTGGATGTAGGCGAGGCCACGGAAGAAATTGACATTTCATATGCCGGTGAAGATATGGATGTCGGATTCAATGTTAATTATGTCATCGATGCCGTATCGGCCATATCGGTTGATAATGTTGTGATGGAAGTGGGGGTTGGTTTGAAACCGACGCTGATTAAACCGGCCGAGGGAGATAATTATTTATGTATTGTCATGCCGTTAAAAATATAAATTTGTTTTATGGAACAAGGAAGAGGTTGAAGGAGTAAAAAAGCAGTTATGGTAGAAACGTACGATGCCGACAGTATTAAAGTTTTAGAAGGTCTGGAAGCGGTTCGCAAGCGTCCGGCCATGTATATTGGTTCTACAAGCAAAGAAGGTCTTCATCATCTGGTTTACGAAGTTGTTGACAACAGCATTGACGAAGCGGCGGCGGGGTTCTGTGATTCCATTTCCGTGAAAATCAGGGTTGATAACAGCATTGTCGTGGAAGACAACGGCCGGGGCATTCCGGTGGATATTCATAAAACGGAAGGCGTGTCGGCCGCGGAAGTCGCCATGACCAAACTGCACGCCGGAGGAAAATTTAACAACGACACCTACAAGGTATCCGGCGGATTGCACGGCGTCGGCGTATCGGTGGTTAATGCGCTTTCCCGCGCCTGTGAACTGGAAGTGCGACGCGATGGGAATGTTTACCGGCAGACCTACAAGCGGGGCATTCCGGACGGGCCCCTGCAGGTTGTCGGCAAAAGCAGGGGACGCGGCACCACCGTCTCTTTTTTGCCGGATGATGAAATTTTTGAAGAAACCGAATTCAGCTTTGATGTGATTGCCAACCGCCTGCGGGAACTGGCGTTTCTCAACTCCGGCGTCAAAATCACCCTGATGGATGAACGCTCGGAAAAAAAGGCGGAATTTTTCTACAAAGGCGGCATTGTTTCTTTTGTGGAATACATCAACCGCAACAAGAAAGTGCTCCACAAAGAGCCGATCTATGTGACCGGCGCCCGGGAGGATTGCTCGGTGGAAGTCGCCCTGCAATACAACGACAGCTATCTGGAAAACATCTTTTCCTTTGCCAACAGCATCAATACCGTGGAAGGCGGCATGCACATGGTCGGCTTCCGCGCGGCGCTGACCCGCGTGTTCAATAATTACGCCACCGCCAACAAAATCATCAAGGACGGCAAGGAATCCCTGCGCGGTGAAGACTTGCGCGAAGGGCTGGCCTGCGTCATCAGCGTAAAGGTCCGCAACCCCCAGTTTGAAGGGCAAACCAAAACCAAACTGGGAAATTCCGATGTTCGCGGTCTCGTGGAGGGAATCGTTTACGAGAAAATCGGATCCTATCTGGAGGAAAACCCGTCCGTCGCCAGACAGATCCTCAATAAATGCATGGACGCCGCGCGCGCGCGCGAAGCGGCCCGAAGAGCCAGGGAACTGACGCGCCGCAAGAGCGCGCTGGAAGTCGGCTCGCTTCCCGGAAAACTGGCCGATTGCCAGGAAAAGGACCCCGCCCTAAGCGAGCTTTACCTGGTGGAGGGAGACTCGGCCGGCGGCTCGGCCAAACAGGGACGCGACCGGAAAAACCAGGCGATCCTGCCCCTGCGCGGGAAAGTGCTCAATGTGGAAAAAGCGCGCTTCGACAAGATGCTGCAAAACGAAGAAATCAAGGTGATTGTGACGGCCCTCGGGGCGGGCATCGGCGCCGACGATTATGACGTCAGCAAGCTTCGGTATCACAAAGTCATCATCATGACGGATGCCGACGTGGACGGATCGCACATCCGCACGCTGCTTTTAACCTTCTTTTTCCGCCAGATGCGCGAATTGATTGAGAGAGGGTATTTGTTTATCGCGCAGCCGCCGCTGTACAAGGTGGTGGACAAAAAGAAAGAGTTTTACATCCAGAACGAAGAACAAATGAAGAATTACATTCTGGAAAACGGCGTGAACAAGGTGAATTTATTTATGGGGGACGGAAGCCCTTTTCCCGTTTCGGGCAACAAATTACTGACCATCATTAAAAAAATTAATCGCATCAAAGACCTCCTGGACCGTTTTGAAAAAGATCATCGAGACCGGAATGTCGTCCGGATTGCGGCCGGAGATCCCACGCTGACGGATGAGACGTTTCAAAACGAAGGTGATCTGCTGAAAATCGCGGGCAGAACGGTTGTCGCCCTGGGCAGCGACGTGGTGACGGACTACCGCATCGATGAGGACCCCGATCACGGCGGCTACAAGATGCTTTTCGACATTCGACATAACGGAACGATTCATACCACCTGCATCGACCGGGAAATCTTCCGTACGCCGCAGTTCGGCGAAATCCGCAATCTGATGGGGCAGGTTTCCATTCTGGGGGAACCGCCCTACAGTGATCAACCGGAAGATGCCGCCCAGCCGGTCACTCTCCCGACCGCCAAGGATCTGGTGGACCACATCATCAACCTGGGCAAAAAAGGCCTGACCATCCAGCGTTACAAAGGTCTGGGTGAAATGAATCCGGAACAGCTCTGGGAAACCACCATGAACCCCGAGAAGCGAACCCTCCTGCAGGTGGGCGTCGAAGACGCGGTGCTCGCCGATGAAATTTTCACCACGCTGATGGGCGACGAGGTGGAGCCGCGGCGCGAGTTCATTTACCAAAACGCCATGCATGTATCCAACTTGGATATTTAAGAAGGAAGAAATAAAATGGAACGAGACATCCACCGCAGGCAAACCCTGGTGAATATAGAAGACGAAATGAAGAAATCCTACTTGGATTACTCCATGAGCGTCATTATCGGTCGGGCGATTCCCGACGTGCGCGACGGCCTCAAACCCGTGCATCGCCGCATCCTGTATGCGATGTCGGAAATGGGCAACCGCCACAACAAGCCCTACAAAAAATCCGCCCGCATCGTCGGCGACATCATGGGTAAATATCATCCCCACGGCGACGCGGCCATCTATGACACCCTGGTCCGCATGGCGCAGGATTTCTCCATGCGCTACACGCTGGTGGACGGACAGGGCAACTTCGGATCGATCGACGGCGATCCGCCTGCGGCCATGCGCTACACGGAAAGCCGCCTGGCTCGCATTTCGGATGAAGCACTGGCCGATCTGGAGAAAGACACGGTCGATTTTGTGCCGAATTACGACGAATCGCTTTCGGAGCCGTCGATTCTGGCGACGCGCCTTCCCCTGCTGCTGCTGAACGGAACGTCGGGCATCGCCGTCGGCATGGCCACCAATATTCCGCCTCACAATCTGACGGAAATCGTCAACGGGACGATCGCCCTGATTCAGAATCCCAAAATGATAGTGGAAGAGCTGATGAAATACATTCCCGGCCCGGATTTCCCCACGGCCGGCTTCATCAACGGCCGGGAGGGAATTCTTGCCGCCTATAAAACCGGGCGCGGCATTATCCGCATCCGGGCGCGCGCGCTCATCGAAAAGAACGCCCGCAACGACCGGGAGACCATCGTCATTACCGAATTGCCGTATCAGGTCAACAAGGCGACGCTGATTGAAAAAATTTCGGAGCTGGTGCGCGACAAGAAAATCTCCGGCATCTCCGATCTGCGCGACGAATCGGACCGGGAGGGCATCCGCGTGGTCATTGAACTCAAGCGCGATGAAAGCTCCGCGATCATTTTGAACCAGCTTTACAAATTTACGCAGATGGAAGTCTCCTTTGGCATCATCATGCTGGCGATTTCCGAAGGACGGCCGAAAGTTTTCAACCTCAAAGAGGTGCTTGAGAAATTCATCGCCTTCCGTCAGGAAGTGGTGGTCCGGCGCACACAGTTCGATCTGGCGCGCGCCCGGGAGCGGGCGCATATTTTAGAAGGCTATATCATCGCGCTGAACAACATCGATGAAGTCATCAAGGTCATCAAGGCGGCCAAAAGCCCCAACGATGCGTCCGTGGCGTTGTGCGCGGCGTTTGCTTTGTCCGAGATTCAGGCCAAAGCCATTCTGGACATGCGTCTGCAGCGGCTGACCGGCCTGGAGCGGGACAAGATCGACGCGGAATACGCGGACGTTACGGCGCTGATCGCCAAACTGGCGGGCATTCTGGACGATCCGCAAAAGGTGCTGAAAGTGATTGTCGATGAACTCCAAGAGATCCGGGAAAAATACGGCGATGAGCGCCGCACGGAAATCGTCGCCGGCACGGAAGACATCGACATTGAAGACATGATCGTGGAAGAAGACATGGTGGTCACCATCTCGCATGCCGGCTACATCAAGCGCAACGCCGTCAGTCTGTACAAGAGCCAGCACCGCGGCGGGCGGGGCAAGGTCGGCATGGGCACCAAGGAGGAGGATTTTGTCGAAAAAATATTCATTGCTTCCACCCATCATTACCTCCTGGTCTTCACCAGCGCCGGAAAAGTGCACTGGCTGAAAGTGTATCAGATCCCGCAGGCCGGGCGGGCGGCCAAGGGCAAGGCCATGATCAATCTGGTCAGCCTGGCGCCGGGAGAGCGCGTCAGCGCGACGCTGCCGGTCAAGGAATTTGTTTCGGACAAGTTCGTCGTGATGGTCACGCGCAAAGGCATCATCAAAAAAACCGATCTGGCGGCTTATTCCAATCCGCGCACCGGCGGCATTATCGCCATTTCCATCGATGACGATGACGAACTGGTGGATGTGCAGTTGACCAACGGCGATCAGGATATTTTCCTGGCCTCGCGGCTGGGCATGGCGATCCGCTTCCGGGAAGACGACGTGCGCGACATGGGCCGCACGGCCCGCGGCGTCCGCGGCATCAACCTCGATGAGGGCGATGACGTCATCGGCGTGGAGATTCCCGCGCAAAACACCTTTATGCTGACGGTTTCGGAGAACGGCTACGGCAAATGCACGCCGATTGACGAATACCGCGTTCAGGCGCGGGGCGGCAAGGGAACGATCAACCTGAAGACCGTGCCGAAGATCGGGAATGTTTCCGGCGTCCTGCAGGTGCAGGGCGAGGAGAACGTCATGCTCATCTCCAGCACGGGCAACGTCATCCGGATGAAAGTGCAGGAAATTCCGGTGAACCACCGTGTGACCCAGGGTGTCAAACTGATTGATCTGGCGCCGGAAGAAAAACTCGTCGGCGTGGCCCGCACGACATCGGAATCGGAAGACAAGGACGACACCAACGGCGCCGATGAGGCGAACGGCAACGGGGAAGAGAACGGTCCGCCGGCGGACGAGTCGTAAAATCCGGGAGCGGGGAACGCGACGCCGTTCCCCGCTCCCGGGGTACGTCAATAGTTTTGGGTTTGCTCTCCATTGGTTCTTGTTTATCCTTCCGCACAACGCTATAATTCCCCTGTGAAAAAATATGAACTTTTTGATCATACCGCCGATCTGGGTCTGGAAATTTACGGTCGGACGAAAAGGGAGCTTTTCGCCAACGCCGCCCTGGCCCTGTTTGACGTGATGATTCAGGACATCGAGCCTCCGACAAAACGCGGTGGAAAAGAGCGGGTCAAAACAAGAACCGTGCTGGGCGCGGATGTCGGGGATTTGCTGGTGAACTTTCTGCGGGAGCTTCTGTATTGGTTCAATGGGCTGGGCTGGGTGCTGAATCGCGGTTCGATCCTGGCATGCGGCAACAAAAAGCTGGTCGTGCAATGCACGGTTGAGCCGTATCATCCCGAACGGCACTTGATCAAAACGGAGATCAAAGCCGTCACGTATCATCAACTGGCCGTGGAAAAGACGAAAACCGGCTGGAAGGCGAGGGTGATATTTGATGTCTGAAATCAAACTTGAAAAACTCGATGACAACCGCTGGCTTTTGCCGCAGACAGGCGCCATGCGTGTGCCGGGCATCATCTATGCCAATGAAAACATTCATGATTTGCTGAGGCACGATGAAAGCGCCCGGCAGGTGGCCAACGTCGCTCATCTGCCGGGCATTGTCAATTTTTCGCTGGCCATGCCGGATGTTCACTGGGGGTACGGCTTTCCCATCGGCGGCGTGGCGGCTTTCGACCTGGAAACGGGCGTGGTGTCGCCCGGCGGCGTGGGCTATGACATCAACTGCGGCTGCCGTCTGATGGCCACCAACCTGACGTTTCCCGACATCCGGGAAAAACTAAAGGAATTGACGACGGCCCTGTATCATCGCATTCCGTCCGGCGTCGGTTCCACCGGCTACGTCAAACTCTCCGGCAAGGATCAGAAAAAAGTGCTGGAAGAAGGGGCGGCCTGGGCGGTGAAAGCGGGATACGGCTCCGCGCAGGATTTGGAAACCACGGAAGACGGAGGATGCCTTGGCGGCGCAGATCCGGAGCAGGTTTCGGCGCGCGCCCTGGAGCGGGGAAAGCAGCAGCTGGGCACCCTCGGCTCCGGCAATCATTTTCTGGAAATCGAAACCGTTGAAGAAATCTTTGATGAAACCGCGGCGCGGGTTTTTGGTTTGCACAAAGGCCAGATCGTCATCATGATTCACACCGGGTCTCGGGGCCTGGGGTATCAGATTTGCGACGACTACCTGGCGCTGATGGTCAAACACCAGGCCCAAACCGGCATCTCGCTTCCCGACCGTCAGCTGGCCTGTGCCTATCTGTCCTCCGGGCGCGGGCAAAACTATCTGGCCGCCATGGCCTGCGGGGCCAACTACGCCTGGGCCAACCGCCAGATCCTGATGTATCTGACGCGGGAGGTTCTGGAAAAGACCCTGCGCGCTTCCCCCCGCGAGCTGGGGATGCGGCTGGTGTATGACGTCTGCCACAATATCGCCAAAATCGAGAAATTTTCCGTGGCCGGACAGGAGAAAAAACTCTGCGTGCACCGCAAGGGAGCGACGCGGGCCTATCCGGCGGGCCATGAAGCCATTCCCGCTTGCTACCGGAGCGTCGGCCAGCCGGTGCTGATTCCGGGAGACATGGGGTCCGGATCCTATGTGCTTACCGGCCAGGCCAAAGCAATGGACGAAACGTTCGGCAGCGCCTGCCACGGCGCAGGCCGTGTCATGAGCCGGTCGCAGGCGATCCGCTCCAGCCGGGGCCGGTCCATCAGCCGTGAGCTGGCCGACCGGGGAGTTCTGGTGATGGCCGGAAGCAAAGGGACGCTCGGCGAGGAAATGCCCGAAGCCTACAAGAATGTCCATGACGTCGTGGAAGTGGTTCATGACGCCGGCATCGCCAAAAAAGCGGCAAGGCTCAAATCCCTCGCCTGTATCAAGGGATGACCGCGACATTTGACTTTTTTGTGAAGCCGTCATAAGAAGCTGCATCGATAAAAAACCGGAGACCGGCATGACTGAAATTCTTTTTGATGTGAACGAAGACTGGGAAAAACGGGTTTTGTGCAGCGATGAATCCTGCATCGGCACCGTCGGCCCCGACGGCAAATGCCGGGAATGCGGCAAGCCCTACGAGAGCGCGCTTCCTGACGGCAACGGACAGGGTGCGTTGCAGACGCCGGCCCCGGCGGAAGAAAAATCCGCAATACCGGAAGGAGCCGTCTCCGATGACGAGTGGGAGAAGCGAGTCCTGTGCAGCGACGGCGCGTGCATCGGTGTGATCGGTCCCGACGGCAAATGCAAAGAATGCGGCAAACCCCTGCGGTAAAAAAATAAGCGCGCCGCATTTTTGAAACACGGCGCGCCCATTCTGACGTCTCTATTCTTTTTCTATCCGAAAATTACGGCAGTTCGGAAATCCAGGACGGATCGGCAAACCAGCGCTTGCTCGCGCCGTCCAGCATTCCATCCCCCTTGAGCAGGAACAGAAGATTTTCCAGAAAATTTGTCAAGAGCGGGTCATCCGGACGGATGGCGATTCCGATCGGCTCCACGCTGAAGGGAGGATTGGCTACAAAGCCTTTGTCCTGATACTTGAAGGAGGTCACGCTGGTGTAAGGGTAGTCGGCCATCATGGCTTTGACTTTCTTTTTTCGCAGCAGATCGAGCGCACCGTCCGTGGAACCGGCAATCACCAGTTTCGCTTTGGGCAGCATCAGCTTTGCGATTTTCTCCGTCGTGGTGCCGGCGGGAACGGCGATGCTGAAGTCCGACTTGTTGATATCCTCGACGCTGTTGATGTTCATGGCGACGTCCTTGGTGGTCAGGATGGACTGACCCGATACGAAATAGGGGCCGACATAGACCACCCGCAGATTCCGATCCGGCGTGATGGTCATGCAGGAAAGGATCATATCGATTTTGCCGCTTTCCAGAGCCGGGAGCAGGTCATTGAAGGGGATCTCCACAACGCGCAGCTTGACATCCATCGCAGCCGCGATCATCCTGGCCAGGTCAATATCCAACCCTTTGATGCTGCCGTCCTTGGCCTTGAAAGTGAGAGGAGGAAGATTGGCGGATGTGCCGACGACCAGTTCCTTTTTCTTCAGAATGGAATCAACCGTCGGTCCGGCAAAGGCAGCGGACACCAAACACAACATCAGGAACATCACCAGGATCATTTGGCACAAAGACTTTCTCATGTTTTTACTCCTCATCAAGAATTTTTTGAAGCGATACCGTTTATCTGACGCGCATCTGCGTTGGGAAGAACCACAAAGCGCCCACCAAAGAGATTTGTAAGAAATTGCGTGAAATGTATAGAAGGGCGGCGGTTTCGTGTCAAGAGAAAAAAGGCTTCATGGACGGGGAAGTCATTTACATATTGACAGTCTGAGGAAATTAAAGGTAATGGAGCACAGGATTCTGAAGGAAGTGCCAAGGTCACTGGTGGGCCTCCCGGACTTCAAATCCGGTGTGGGGCGCTAGAACCGTCCCAGGTGGGTTCGATTCCCATGCACTTCCGCCAATTTTAATTGATTTTATTATGGTTTTGGCTTTCATAAACCCGCCCGGCTTAAAATCATCACAGGACTAATTTTTTTTAACAGGATCATCGTAAACGTTTTTTCTGTCTGCTATTCTCAATATCAGAATAATTACGGAATCTCCGTCTATGGCGTAAATGATGCGGTATGATCCGTAGCGATAACGATAAAGACCCTTAAAGATTCCCTGGAGCGGCTTCCCTAGACTTAAAGGATCCTTTGAAAGATAATCTTTTATCCTGGCGATGATCTTCTTTTGTGTTTGCCGGTCAATTTTTTTAAGATCACTTATTGCTTCTTCATGCCACCGGATATTATAAGTCAAGAACCTTCTCCACATCTTCTGTTGAGTAATATTTGGTATTTCTGTCATTGAGCCGATCAAGGGCAAGATAGGCGTCTTCGAACTCAGGAAGATACGAGCTAAGAATTTCTTTTATATAGAAGCTTTTTGGCCTTTTTGTTTTTTCGGCTAAAAAATCAAGCCGGGATGATAGGTCATCTGTTAGACGGACGTTTAATACTTTGGACATGGTTTAACCTCTCTATGTGTCATATATGAATTACTTGTGTTACACACTAACACATTGCAGCACATAAGATCAAGCTATATTGTTACAGTTCAATCGGCCAATATTTTTATGCCGCTTTCCTCTTTGATTTTCTCAAATATTACAATTTCAGACTCTCCCGGAACCCGCCCGGGTTGAAAATTGCCCCTGATTTTATCAATAATATTTAATGCTTATAAATTGGTGTAAGCATTCGATTCCCATGCACTTCCGCCAATTTATTAGCAAAACTCGATTTTTATCGAATAAAATTCTTTAACCTTACGGTGTTAGTATCTCACTAAGCTTTCTAAATGAAAAAAGGCGGATCACTTATGACCCGCCTTTCCAATGGTGGTTTCAAATTATGGTTAACCTTTGTAACCGCTCCAACTGGCGCTTGTAACGCAATTACAAATGTTTCTTTATGTCTCTTCGATGACCTTACAACTATCTCGCCATTAGAAGCGGTTCTCCGGCGACAATCATCTTCTTTATTTCAACTTGAACGTGATGATACCATATAATAATAAAAAATCAAGGAAATAATCAATATATAGTGGTTGTCATGAATAATAACACAATAAGTAGTGTTCACGGCCATTTCCGTAATGCACCTAGCCGTGCGTGAAAAATCGGTAACGGGTTTCTTCTTTGAGCTGTTCCAGCCTCTTTTGCAGGCCGGGCAGCGCCTCTTTGCCGGCTTTCGTGCCGATGATATTGAGAAGCTCCCGCGGATCCTTTCGCAGATCAAAGAGCTGATCGCGCCAGGTTCCTTTTTGATAATTGATGTATTTGAAGTCTTTTGTCCGGACGGCCGTAATGCCGGGAATCGGGATCGGAAAGACCGGAAAATGTTCATAAAGGAAGGCGTCCCGTCCTTCAAGAGAAGGATTCCGTAAAAAGGGCACCATGCTCCGGCCCTGCATGAAAGCCGGAATCTCCGCGCCGATGATATCCAGAAGCGTCGGCGCCAGGTCGATGTTCAGAACCATCTGATCTCTTCTGCCGGTCTGTCTCACCAGTTTCGGATAGCGGATGAAGAAAGGAATTCGCATCGACTCCTCGTAGGCGTTGCGTTTGTCGTAAAGTCCGTGCTCACCGAAGAGGTGTCCGTTGTCGCCTGCATAAACGATGACGGTGTTATCCAGCTCGCCCGTCCGCTCCAGCGACTCAAGCAGACGACCCACCTGTTCGTCAACGGAGGCCACGACCCGAAGATAATTGCGGTAGAGCATGTTCATGGGCATCGGCGCGCCGACAAAAATATTATTGTTCGTGAGCGTCACCCAGGTGTCCGATTCGGGGGGCAAGTGAAGATCCTGCCCCGCATAGAGCGTTTTCAGATGCTCCGGCGGGCGGAAGCCGAAGTGCGCGGCTTTGTGCGACAGATACAGGCAAAAGGGGTTCTTTCTTTTCTTTTCGATGAACCGAAGGGCAAAATCCGTCAGGTCGTTGGTGATGTACTTGCCCGGCCGCGGCGTTTCGACGCCTTTGATGATCAGCGGACAGTCGTAATAAACGCCCTGGCCGCCTTCCTTGGTGAAGGTGATAAACTCATCAACGCCTCTTAATTGCGGCAGGCGGTCGCCCGGCATGTGCCATTTGCCGATGAAGGCCGTGTCGTAGCCGGCCTTTTTGATGAGCTCCATGAAGGTAACATTTCGGTCATTCCACATGGTGTGATTCGTGACCACGCCGTGCGTGTGCGCATACTGACCCGTGAGAAAACTCGCGCGCGACGGGCTGCAAAGCGATGTCGTTACAAAGGTGTTTCGGAAATGGGCGCCTTCATTGGCAATGCGGTCCAGGTTGGGGGTTTTCACCACGGGATGGCCCATGCAACTGAAGGCATCGTAACGATGATCGTCGGTCAGGATAAAAAGGATGTTGGGCTTTTTTTCGCCCGCCCAGAGCCGCCTTGCCGCAAGCGGTCCCATCATTCCCGCAAGCGCCGCGGTTCCCGCGATCTTCAGGACCTTTCGCCGCGACAGCTCTTTTGTAAACAAATCTTTTTCCTGGCCGGTCATTGCATGCCTCCCGGACTTAAGAAAATTCTGGAGTAAACGTCCATGTAAAGGTAGTAGAAACTGTGCCCGCCGTTGTAAAGCAGAAGGAAGGCCATGACAAGGCCGACGATCAGCACCAGCCCTGATTTGAAATCCATGATTTTGACAAAACGGTCGCCGGTGCGCCTTCGGTAAATGATTCTGCACCAGATTTCGGAAATTCCCATGCACAAAAGCGCGACGAAAATCGGGCCCATAATGACGGCATGGAAGCAGGCATAAAGAACTTCCGCGCCGGAAAAGATGCCGATGAAATCAAAAAGGACTTTGGCATCCCAGACCATCGGGGTCACCAGGCAGACCAGCAGCCGCTCGCCGAAGGTTGCGCCCCGGAAGAAGGCCAGGGTATTGGCGATCATGGCGCCCAGCCAGATGCTTGCAAACATGCCCAGCGCTGAAAGATGAATGAAGAACGCTTGAAGAATCGGAGGCTCCCACCAGCGGCTTGCATTGTAAAGATTCACCGAGACGATCATCAGGGCAAGAACAACCGCTGCGGGAAAAACGACTCGCTGGAATACCGGCTTTTTCTCCATGGAACGGTCCTCAAAAATCCACGGTCAAAGGTGGAGATCATTTTCTCCCGCCGAACGCCGCGAATCGCGGCGGTTCGGTATTCTTAAAAGCGTGAGGAAGTATAAAAACAACCCCCTTTTGTGTCAACCGGTTTTCAGCCACACTTACATTCGTCCGCCGCGGAAAGCGGCAACGCGGTTTTTGATTTCGGGCAGATGCGGCTCCATGTGACGATAAACCATTTTAATGGCGGCGCAGTACTCACTGACATTTTGATGGCCCGAATCCCGGCGGAACCTGAACCTTGTGCAGTCCCCCATACAAAAAGAAACAATGGGGCAGTTTTTGCACTCCTCCGGCCGGTCGGACTTGAGTCTGGCAAAGGAGCATCGCCGGGCGCTGTTCATCAGCGTCGGAAGCCTGCTCTCCAGCAGGTTGCCGAGTTTCCACTCCCCGGATACGAAAAAGTCGCAGGGATAGCAGTCCGCGTTGTGCTCGACGACGAGATAACTGGAGCAGGTTTTCTGATAACAGCACGAGGCCTTGACCCCGTCGACAAGATACAAAAGCAGGTCTTCGAAAAACCGGATGGAAACATCATAGAAGTTTTTTTCGAGCCATTCGTCGAACAGCTTGATATAGAATTCACCGGTTTCTTCCGCCCGAACGGAAAAGGGCATCAGCTCCCCTGTCTGCGGGTTCGTTTCAAAACAATGGATGAATTGAAGGAATTTAAAACCGTTGCGTAGGAAAAAATCATAGAGCTTCAGCGGCGATTGGATGTTTTGGTCGGTAAGCAGGCACAGGATATTGAAAGAGACTTCGTGCTCTTGCATCAGCCCGATGCCCCGCATGACGCCGTCAAAGCTGCCGTGTCCGGCGTAATCTTTCCGGTAAAAGTTGTGGATCTCCGCCGGGCCGTCGAGGCTGACGCCGACCAGAAAGTTTTCTTTGCGGAGAAACTCGCACCACGGGGCATCCAGCAGCAAACCGTTGGTTTGCAGGGAATTTTCAATGATCTGTCCCGGCCGGGCGTATTTTTTTTGAAAGGCCGCAACATCCCGGAAAAAATCGATTCCCATCAGGAGCGGTTCCCCTCCCTGCCAGCAGAAGCTGTTGAAAGGGGAAGCGACGGACAGGGTTTTTCGAATGACCGTCTCCAGAATTTTGCGGGTCATTTTGGTTGCGTGTCCGGGATAAAGCTCCTCCGTCCGCCGGTAGAAGCAATAGTCGCAGGCAAGATTGCACAGGCTGGAGGCGGGCTTTAACAGCAGCGATATCGATTCGGGAGCTAAACGACCGTTCATGAAATTTTACAATCCTTTCGTTGCATACTTCCATGTTTTCAGAGAGAATCCGGCGAAAGGGTCCTGAAACCTTTCAAAACCTGCTCAAGCGTTTGCCGCTGTCTTTGCTCATTCATTTTTTAGCGTAGAATGATTCAATTGTCCACTTCTTGTCTTATATTTGCGCTTTGAGCGCGTCACACAATGCCGACAGGGCAATGATGATAAGGATATTTTCGCAAAGGGTTTCATTCATTCTTCTTGCAATGTATTCGGTTGTATGATTTGCCCGGCATCATCAGAGAAATACAAATCTTATGAGGCGTGGAAAGATTGGATCGCGGGGCTTGGTTGTAAGCCCATTGAAACCGTAAATCCTAACGTGTCGGGGAGGCAAGGACGATGATCGGAATAGACATGACCGGCCGGGTGACGCTGATCACGGGCGCCGGCGGGGGAATCGGCGGGGGCATCGCGGATGTGTTCGCGAAAGCCGGCGCCAGGGTTTATGTGGCGGATCTGGAAATGGAAAACGCAAAAGCAAAGGCCGGACAGTTGCGGGCGGAAGGTTTGCAGGCGGAGGCCTTCGGACTGGACGTGACCAAAAAAGAAGAGATTGATGCGCTGGTTGATCGGATGGTCAAGGAGAACGGCAAAATCGACCATCTCATCAACTGCGCCGGAATCTCCTACAACAAGCCGTACATGGAATCGACGGATGATGAATTTCGAAGCATTCTGGAAGTCAACCTGATCAGCGTGCACAACTGCTGCCAGGCGGTTCTCCGGCAGATGATTCCGCGCAAAGAAGGCAAAATCGTGAATATCCTCTCGGCTTCCTCCCGGATGGGCAGCGACTTTTTTGCTCATTATTCGTCGTCGAAATTCGGACTGCTCGGCCTGACCCAGAGCATCGGCCTGGCGGCCGCGCGGCACAACATCAATGTCAACGGGATCTGCCCCGGCCTCATTGAGACGGGGCTGGGGGAAAAACAGGGCGGTGGCCTGATTCAGCAGATGTCCCGGTACTCCGGAAAATCGCAGGATGTGTTAAGAGAGAATCTGCGGAAATCCATCCCGTTGCGGCGATTTCAGTCCGGCGAGGATATCGGCTACATGGCGCTGTTTCTGTGCTCCGATCTGGCGAAAAACATCACCTGCCAGGCGATCAACGTCTGCGGCGGAATGAGAATGAACTGAGTGTCGGCGGCGCCTGCGATTTGGGATGTGGCGAACACAAGACTTGCGGCAATGAAGGCAAACACAAAGATTTTACGCATATGGATGACCCCCCGAAAACAGTGATGGCGGGGCATTCTATGAGTTTCCAATGGGCCAGTCTATGAAAAACAGAACCGCCCTTAATTTGGTCTTTCAGGGGAGCGTGTTGAAGATGCGAGTGATTCAGGGTTTTTGCCATCCGGGGGTGAGGAGCTCATACCCCCGGATGGCCTTGTGCTGCGGTTGACCCGCCGTTAATTCAGAGCCCAGACATACTGCTTTTGATTCTCCGGGAGAGCGGACGCTCTCTGCTTTCGAACCAACGTGTATTTCTGTTTTCCAAATTTTAGTGCGTCTGTGTATGATGTCATGTAAATGTCGATGTTTCCCTTTTTCCTGCGATTCATCCGGTCCTTGATGACGAAAGTCCCCATATTGCCGATTTGAATTTTGGTTCCTAATGTCAATCCTTTTCGTTCCAGATCCCGGGAGACGGCCACGATGCCTTTTCTGACGGGTTCTCCGGAAGCGGTTACGCCTTTGTTGTGGAAACACTCCTTCAACGTGTACGCGGTTACCGATATTTTGATTTCTTCCGCCCATACACTGCCGGAAGAAACACACCAGATGCAGATTCCTAAAAGCACCACTTTTGCTACTAATAGGTTTATTCTTGTCATAATGACCTCCTTGTGTTGAAAAGAGCCGAATCGCTCTTTTGCACAGATTGGGTTATGGCTACCTTTGCCTACCCGTAGCTCCTCTATGTAAACACTCTCCTTGACGAGAGTGGGATATGTCGATGTGTCCTTATTGCCTGATTTTGGCGAGTCCCGATAAATAGCGAGAAATAACAGACTGAAGATAAGAACAAGATTTGAGTTGGGCGAAACATATGCAAAGTGACTCCGGATGTCAATCATTATTTTTGGGGCTCGATCTTTCATCAAAATCAAATTTTTTCATGGACCTGAACCCGTCGGCGGGCAGTATTCATCTTGACAGTTAAGGTATTAATTTATAAGAGAGACTTCAAACATTCTGGAGTTTTTTCCGGGAGAGGAATATTGCAGTATAATCCGTGCATGAAGCATAAGCTGATCCGCGCCTCCACGCGCAGTTTCGCAGAAGCGGAGCTGGCGCCGATTGCCGCCGAAATTGATCAGCAGAGGATCTTTCCCCGCGACGTCATTGCGAAGATGAGCGGACTCCATTACTTCGGTCTTCAGACGCCGAAAGCATACGGCGGCGCGGAGCTGGATTCGGTCAGCGCCGCCATTGTGGTGGAAGAACTCTCCCGCGTCTGCGCGGCGGTGGGGCTGTGCGTAACCGTCCACAACGGCGTGGCGGTGTATCCACTCCTGCGTTTTGCCACTGCCCGCCAGAAGGAAAGCTATCTGCCCGCGCTCGCCTCGGGAAACGCGATCGGCGCGTTCAGTCTGACGGAGGCCAATGCGGGTTCCGATGCGGGGAGCGTCGAGACCACCGCCGTCAAACAGGGATCGAACTACATTTTGAACGGCACAAAAATTTTTGTGACCAACGGCGGCGTTTGCGACGTGGCGCTGATTTTTGCGCTCACCTCATCGCCGGAGCACAAACTGCAAAGCAGTGTATTTATTGTCGAAAGCAAATTCCCCGGATTTCTGAGGGGGGAGCGCGAAGATCTCTGCGGCATGCGCGCCAATCCGGTTTCCTCCCTGTTTTTTGAAGACTGTCCCGTGCCGGAAGAAAACCTGCTGGGGAAACTCGGGGACGGCATGAAGATCGGCCTGGCCACGCTGGACAACGGCCGGCTCGGCGTGGCCGCCCAGGCGTTGGGGATTGCGCAGGGCGCCATGGAAACGGCGGTGAAATACGCCCGGGAGCGGCAGCAGTTCAAAAAGCCGCTCGCTTCTTTGCAGACCATTCAAAATTATATTGCCGATATGGCCACGGAGATTATGGCCGCGCGTCTTCTGCTTTACCGCGCCTGCGATCTCAAGGACGCGGGAATGCCTTTCGGCTGCGAAGCGTCCATGGCGAAGCTGTACTGCAGCAGCGTCGCTTCCCGGGTTTCGTCGCTGGCCGTTCAGATTCACGGCGGCTACGGTTACAGCAAGGAATATGATGTGGAGCGGTATTTTCGGGACGCGAGGGTGACGGAGATTTACGAGGGCACCAGCGAGATCCAGCGGATGGTCATCGCCCGCGCCATCCTGTCCCGGTCCATTTTGTGAGAAACGATGCTGAAGATTGTTGTTTGCATGAAACAGGTGCCGATGGTCACCGAACTGCCCTGGGATGAAGAAACCGGCACGCTGAGGCGCGATCTGGCGGCGGGCATGATGAATCCCGCCTGCAAACACGCGGTGGAAGCGGCGCTCCAGCTTCGGGAAAGGTACGGCGCGTCCATCACGGCGATCACCATGGGGCCCCCGGCGGCCGAAGAGGTGCTGCGCGAAGCCCTGGCCATGGGCGCCGACCGCGCCGTTTTGATCTGCGACGCCGCGCTGGCCGGCTCCGACACGTATGCCACTTCGTCTGTGCTGGCCCGGGCCATCCGGAAGGAAGTTCCCGGCTGCGACCTGGTCCTGTGCGGCGCCTACACGTCCGACAGCGAAACGGCGCAGGTGGGCCCGCAACTGGCGGAAGAGCTGAAGATGCCTTCGGCGGCGTATGCCGAACATCTGGAGATTTCCGGGCGGACGCTGCGCGTGCGCCGTCTGGTGGATAATTTCCGCGAAACGCTGGAAATGGAATGTCCGGCCCTGATCACGGTTTCCATGGAACGCTACGAGCCGCGCTATGCGTCCTTTGCCGGATTGAACGATGCTTTTGCCGAAACGGAGATTTCCGTCCTGAACGCGGAGGGCCTCGGCATTTCGGCCGCACAGATGGAAGCGTGCGGATCGCGCACCCGGGTGCGCAGGGTTTTTGTCCGCGATGCGCAGAAGAAGAATGTCCTGATCACCGGAGCAGCGGCCAACGCCGCCGCCGAATTTCTGGATAAGTATCAGCGCAAAATCAGCGCGGTGATCGGAAAATCCATCGAATCGAAAAAGCAGGCGCAAACCTGAGGCGTACGGCCATGAAAAAACAGAAAAGCATCTGGGTGTTCGGCGATTACCGCAATTACTATCAGAACCGTGTAACGCTGCAGTTGATTGCCCGGGCGGTGGATCTGGCGCGCGAGATTTCCGCGGAAGTCTGCGCGGTGGTCGTCGGCCATGATCTGGAAGAATGGATTTGGGAATACACGTCGCATGGCGCGGACCGGATTCTGGCCATCGACCATCCGTCGCTGACCAGCTACAGCACGGAGCATTATCTGGCGTTGATGGAAAAGCTGGCCCGGGAAAGGGACCCGGACATTATCCTGATCGGCGCGACGGATTTCGGACGGGAATTTGCGCCGCGCCTGGCCAAACGTCTGAAGACCGGTCTTTCCGCGGATTGCGTCGGCCTGGACATTACACCGGAAGGTGTGCTGGTGCAGACGGCGCCCTCCTTCGGCGGCAACATGCTGGCGGAAATTGTCACGGAGCATCACCGGCCGCAAATGGCCACGGTGCGCCCAGGAACCTTCCGGGAAATTCCCCACGACAACGCGAGAACCGCCGTGGTCGAGCGCCTGCCCCTGCCCGCCGATCTGCCCGCGCCGCGCGTGCGCCTGGTGGAATATGAACGGGCCGCGCAAAAAGAGCATACGATTGAAAACGCAACCGTGATGGTTTGCGGCGGCCGCGGCATGGGCAGCAAGAAAAACTTCAAAAAGCTCGATGAGTTGGCACGGCTGCTGGGCGGAGATGTCGGCGCGACCCGCCCCGTAGTGTTTTCCGGATGGGCCGGGCATGAATCGCTGGTCGGCCAGGCGGGCAAACACATCAAGCCCAAAATTCTGTTTTCCTTCGGCATCAGCGGAGCGATTCAGCATACGGCCGGCCTGGGAGAAGCGGATTTTATCGTGGCGATCAACAAGAATCCCCAGGCGACCATGATGAAGATGGCCGACGTCGCCGTCGTGGCCGACGCGGGGGACTGGCTCAACCACCTGATCAGGGAACTGAAAAAGCGCATTCGGGAATAAGTGCTTCCCGGACGGGAAAGGAGGCGCGATGGAGTTGCTGGGGCTCATGGAAAAAGTCTATCTGGGCAATACGCTGCAAAACTGGATCATCGGCGTCTGCGTCCTGGTGGGCGTATTTTGCGCGCTGAAAATTCTGCAACGCATTGCCATTGCCAGGCTTTCCAAGCTGGCGGCGGCCACGGACAACCAGATTGACGACCTTCTGGTCAGCATGCTGGGGCAGACCAAGTTTCTGATCCTGCTGGTGGCTTCCGCGTATGTGGCGTCCCAGGTGATCACCATCAAACCGTCTGTCGAGGCGGTATGGCAAAAGATTGTCGGCCTGATTGTGATCATTCAGTTCGGACTGTGGGCGAGCGCCGGCGTTACCTTTGCCTTAGGCCGGGCGATTGAAAAGCGGATGGACCGGGATGCGGGGAGCGCCACAACCCTGACTCTGCTGGGCTTCGTCGCGCGGCTGATTTTGTGGGTGATTGTGCTGCTGTTGATCCTGGACAACCTGGGCGTCAACATCACCGGCCTGGTGGCGGGGCTCGGCATCGGCGGCATCGCCGTGGCGCTGGCGGTTCAGAATATTCTGGGCGATCTTCTGGCCTCTTTGTCCATTGTTCTGGACAAGCCCTTTGTCATCGGTGATTTTATTGTCGTGGATTCCCTGTCCGGCACGGTCGAGCATATCGGACTCAAGACGACGCGCATCCGCAGCCTCAGCGGCGAACAGCTCGTCTTTGCCAACAACGATCTTTTGAAGAGCCGCATCCGCAATTACAAGCGCATGCAGGAGCGCCGTATTGTTTTCGGCTTCGGCGTGGTGTATTCCACTCCGCTGGAAAAGCTGACGCTCATCAAAAAGATGGTTGGCGACATTGTCAGTGGAATGGAAAACGCCCGTCTGGACCGCATTCATTTCAAGGAATACGGCAGTTCTTCTCTGAATTTTGAGGTCGTTTATTTTGTGGCTAACCCGGATTTCGGCCTCTATATGGACATTCAGGAGGCGATCAATCTGGAAATTTTCCGGCGCTTTGCCGAAGAGGGCATTGAATTCGCCTATCCGACGCAGACGATTTACGTCCATCATCCTTAAAGAGAATGCGAGGACGATTTGAAACCTAACGGATGGATTTTGCTTTCAGTGTGCGCGGCGTCGATTTTTTCCCCGGATCTGTGTCTTGCCGCCGGGGCCGCCCCCAATATCGGCGCCGTTCTGCCGTTGTGGTCGATGCTGCCCTTTGCGGGTATTTTGCTTTCGATTGCGCTCGTTCCCCTCGTTCTGCCCCGTTTCTGGCATCGCCATTTTCCCAAGGTTTCCGCTTTCTGGGCGATTGTCTTTGCCGTTCCGTTCATTTATTTTTTCCGCGAAACCGCTTTGTATGAAATCGGCCACATTATGATCGTGGACTATATCCCCTTTATTCTGCTTCTGTGGTCTTTGTTCACGGTTGCAGGCGGCATCTATATCAAGGGCACGCTGAAGGGAACCCCCGCCGTCAATGTCATGATTCTGATCATCGGAACGCTTCTGGCGTCGGTCATCGGCACGACCGGCGCGTCCATGCTGCTCATCCGGCCTATCCTGCGATCGAACGCCTGGCGGGTGTATAAGGTTCATACCATTGTGTTTTTTATCTTTCTGGTCAGTAATATCGGCGGCTCCCTGACGCCGCTGGGGGATCCGCCCCTGTTTTTGGGGTTTCTGCACGGCGTCCCTTTTTTCTGGACCATGAACATTCTGCCGGAAATGGCGTTTGCCAGCATTATTCTTCTGATTTTGTATTTTCTTCTGGATTCTTACTATTTTCGAAAGGAAAGCAAGACCGCCGTGCCGGAAGATGAGTCAGAGCCGCTCGGCATCGAGGGGAAGCGCAATTTCATTTTCCTCATCGGCGTGATCGGAGCGGTTTTGTTCAGCGGCTCCGTCAAGCTGGGCGAGATCAGCGTCTTCAGCATTCACCAGACCGTGGAAAATTTGATCAAGGACGCAGTCCTGATCGCCATGGGAATCCTTTCGCTTTGGCTTACCGGAAGGGATGTGCGCAAAGGAAATGAATTCACCTGGGCGCCCATTTTGGAAGTTGCCTATCTGTTTGCCGGCATTTTCATCACCATCATCCCGGCGCTGGCGATTCTGAAAGCGGGCGAGCAGGGAGCTCTGGCGTGGATGATCCGGTCGGTCAATTCGCCGGCCGAATATTTCTGGGCGGTGGGCCTTTTATCCAGTTTTCTGGATAACGCCCCGACTTATTTGACCTTTTTCAACAGCGCGCTCGGTAAGTTCTATCCGGGCATTCCGGAAGCTCAGGCGGTTGCCGGCCTGATTGTTGAACAAATTCCCTACCTGGCCGCCATTTCCGCCGGAGCGGTATTCATGGGCGCCAACACCTATATCGGCAACGCTCCCAATTTCATGGTGAAATCCATCGCGGAAGAGGCTGGTGTCAAAATGCCCAGCTTTTTCGGATACATGTTCAAATATTCCATCCCGATTCTGGTTGTTTTGTTCATCGTCATCACCTTTATTTTCTTTTGATGTTTGACAAATCCACAGGCGTATAAATATTGCTTGAAGATGGCGTGTAAAGCGGATAAGGTGAAATCAGCTTTGCATGACGTTGCTGCAACCGAACCGCCGCCGGAAATGATAAAGCTGGAAAAAGAGGAATATGGAGGACAGTTATGGGTTCAACCCTGCGCAAATCTTTAAAAACGATTGAGGAATACAAAACCGCCAATCCGCATTACACGGATCTGCTGGATATCCTTGGGGATATCCTGATTCTGCGTGAAGAATACCGCAAGAAAATGACGAAGCCGATCTTTTCAGTGGAGGACAAGTTGATCCCCGGAAAAATGGCGGGAGGCCTTCCTCTGATTGATCTTGCGGGGAACAAGTATGATTTGACCCGACCGAAGGAATATTTTGACTCGCTGATATCCATTGCCCAAAAGAGAATGCCTGCCGAAGCACACCGGTTTCTGGATGTGATCAAAAATGAGCAGTTCGACTGGGAGGCGATCATTCGAGAATCTTTTAATCCCGCCCCCCAAAGCGAAGATGTTCCGGAAAGGGAAGCCAGGGCATCCGGCGAGCATGATGAGCAGATTGACCTGATCGATTTGTTCATCGAAGAAAGCCTTCGTCCGGAACTGGAAGTGGTCGCCGAAAAATATGGCGCTCTGGTGGAGAAATCGGACTGGACGGAAGGCTATTGTCCGATCTGCGGAAAGGAGCCGAAAATCGGCGAAATCCGGGAAAGCGAAGACGGAAGGCGTTATCTCTTTTGCAACCAGTGCGGTTATAAATGGCACTTCCGCCGGATCAAATGCCCCTTCTGCGGAAATGAAGAACAGCACTCGCTGGCGTATTTTGCCGTGGAGGGAGAGGAAAGCCACCGGGTGGACGTCTGCAACAAGTGCCGCCGTTACATTAAAATTATTGAGCTGCCGAAGTCGTCCGAGGGAGTGAATCTGGACGTGGAAGATATCGCCACGCTGCATCTGGATATGCTGGCGTACGAAGAAGGATATAATTAGGCTGAAGACCGAAGGCTGAAGGATGAGGGAACAAAGAATCCCTTTGGGACAGCGCATCCCAAAGGGATTCTTTGTTGCGTTCTCCCTTGAATGCCGAGAGACCTTTGAAAAATTTCATTTCGAGGAGCGTAATCCTGCTCCTGATGTCATTTCGAAGGAGCACAGCGACTGAGAAATCTTAAGATCCCTCGAGACGTTTGCATAACCACATAAAAACAACAATATTGTCATTCCTCGCGAAGCCTGCCATCGAGAAGTCGGGGGGCGGGAATCCAGGATTAAAGGAACTGGTTCCCCGCCTCCGACGAATAAGAGTAGTTTTTCAAAGCTCTCGCCGAGGAAGTGGTTCAGCAGAAAAGTTTGTGCTTGTGGGGCAGACCGGCTTGGAAAAGGGAGCCGGAGAGTTTCGCCTGCGGCAGGATTTTTTGCAGCCAGGCGCAGACGTTGAGGAGTTTTTTCAGATCCATTCCTGTTTTGATGCCCATGGATTCAAACATGAACACCAGGTCTTCCGTGGCGACATTGCCGGAAGACCCGGGCGCGTAAGGGCATCCTCCCAGCCCCCCGGCGGACGAATCGAAGGATCGCACTCCGATATCGTAGGCACGCAGGGCATTGGCCTGCGCCAGCCCCCGCGTGTTGTGAAAATGGGCGCCGAAGCGAATTTCAGGAAAACGGCGGAAGCAGGCGAGGAACTTTTCTTCTACGTCTTTCGGATGGCCGAACCCCACCGTGTCGCAGAGCGTGATTTCCCGGACGCCCAGAGCGGCAACTTTTTCCACGGTGCGCAAAACGGCAGCCGTCGTGACATTGCCGGAAAACGGGCAGCCGAAGGCCGTGGCCAGATCCACCCGGAGAGTCATTGAAGGATTGCTCAGGTGTGACCGGCAGATGTGCTGCAACTCCTTCAGGGAGTCAAGCGGCGATTGTTGTACGTTGGCGTAATTGTGTTTTGAACTCACGGAGAAGAAGAAGATCAGCCTGGCAATGCCGCAGGCCAGCGCTTTGTCCGCCCCGCGCCCGTTGGGGACCAGCGCCGACGGCACGAAACCCTTCAAGCGGCGGACGGCTTGGGCGACTTCCTCCATATCCCGGAACTGTGCGATGGCCTGCGGAGAGACGAAAGAGCCGATCTGGATTTCCTGCGCGCCTGTGCCGGCCAGTTTTTTGATCAGGGCGATTTTTTGGTCCGTCGGGACAAACGCCTGAAGGTTCTGGAGGCCGTCGCGCGGGGCGACTTCAACAATTTTTGCTTTTTTCATGGCGCGCTTCCATTTCATTCCTGACGGACAGTGAAAGCTAACAAAAAAGGAAGCTCACCGCAAGGTTTTGGGTGAGCTTCCTTTTTTTGATGAAGGGCTTACTTTTTCCAGAGGGGGTCCGCCGGTCCCCACTTTTCGGGAAGGATCGCTTCGGCGCTCCACTCCGCCGGAAACTGCTGGCCCGGTTTTTCCTTTTCTTTTTCAATCAGTTTCTTCAGGCCGGGGCGCGCGTGCTCCATGTGCCCTTCCTTGACGGTGCGGCCGTTGATGATCGCTTCGGAGCGCAGTCTGGCGCCGATGGTCTTTTCCATTTTTCTGCCCAGCATCAGGACGCGGTTGACGTCGTATCCGTGCCGGATGCCCAGTTCGTCGATCTGCACGACCAGGTCCTCCATGCAGATCAGGCCGACGTAGCGCGGATCGTAGTAATATTCCCCCGTGCCCTTGATCGGGCAGTCATCCAGGAAATTGGCCGGCTGGCCGCCCAAGCCCCCCAGCGTGGCCTCGAAGCGGCAAATGCCGGCCTGCAGGGCCGCGAGAATGGTGGAAGAGGCGATCCGCTTGGTTTCATGGAGATGGCACAGATGCGCTTCCGGGTTGGGCATGGCGTCCAACACCATGGAAAAATACCGGTAGGCATCGGCTGCGTTGGCGGAGCCGTCGTGATCGGCGTGTTCGATGTCGTGAGCTCCGATCTGGAACCATCGCCTCGTGAATTCCACCGCGTCTTCCAGTTTGGTGGCGCCGCTGATCGGAGATCCCCAGATGGTGCTCACCGTGCCGCACATTTTGATGCCCGCGTCTCGCGCCTTCTGAATGCATCGTTCGGCTTCCCGCCAGTACTGGCTCAGCGTGGTTCCGGAGTTGGCGAAATGATGCTCCGGGTCGGTCGAAACCATCATCAGGATCCGGTCGGGTCCGTAGCCGTTTTTTCGCATTTCAATGGCCCGGTCCACGGCGGCTTCCCGGATGGTCACGCAGGTGAGCGTGACGTCTTTGTCCACATCGATGCCGGCTTTGCCGCAGCGTTTCCGGAAGTCGTCGCTGCGCATGGCCTTCATGACTTCGTCCGCGTCCTTAAACTGGGGCATGGCCCTGGGGTTTCCCAGGTTGGTGACTTCCAGCTCCCGGCAGCCGGCAAGGATCATTTCCTGCCCGTAGAATATTTTCGCCTGTGTGGAGATGAACTTTTCACAATGCTGGAAACCGTCTCGAATGGTGATGTCTCCAATGGTTACTTTCTTCGGCATCCGGGGAAAAATTTTCCAGTAATCATACTCGGTCATACATCATTCTCCTTTTGTCGATTTGTTTACGGTTTATTCTCCTTTGAAATTTGGTTTCCTTTTTTCGGCAAAGGCGGCCAGCGCCTCCAGCCGGTCCTTGGTCGGGATGGTGATTTCATACGCCTTCGATTCCAGCGGCAGGGCGACCGAGAGCGGCGCATCCATTCCGCAATTGATGGCGAATTTGGCCTGCGCCACGGCCACGGGGCCGTTCGCGGCGATTTCCCGGGCCAGTTCGCAGGCGGCCTCGATCAGTTTTTCCGGTTCCACGACCCGGTTGACCAGCCCGATGTCCAGCGCGGTCTGGGCGTTGATGCGGCGGGCGGTGTAGATCAGCTCCTTGGCCTTGGCCAGGCCGACAATGCGCGGCAGGCGCTGCGTGCCGCCCGCTCCCGGAATGATCGCGAGCGAAGTTTCCGTGAGCCCCATCACCACGTTGCTTGCGGCGATGCGCAGATCGCAGGCGAGCGCCAGCTCCGTCCCTCCGCCGAAGGCAAAGCCATTGACGGCCGCGATGACCGGAACGCGCAGCTGCTCCACGGACGTGAAGAGATTGCGGATCGTAAAAATGAAGCGGCGCACCTGATCCGGGGGCATCGTCCGGCGCTCGATGAGATCGGCGCCGGTGGAGAAAGAGGCCTTTTTGGGGTTGTCGGCAGGCGCCCCCGTGATGATCAGGCACCGCAGGCCCGGATCGAAATTGGCTTCCCGGACGGCGTCGCCCAGCGCGCCCAGCAGGTCAAAGTTAAAACAGTTCATGGCTTCCGGACGGTTTAACGTCAGAAGCGTTATCCCTTCGCCTTTTTGTTCCCGTAATAAAACATCTGCCATAGGTCGGCCTCCTTAATGTGAACCGTTTGATATGAACATGCCCCCTCCCCCTTGACGGAGGAGGGAAGAGCAGGGGTGATCCTCATCCCTCGTTGTGCCCGCCACGGGCATGGGGGTTAGAATTTCAAATCCCCCCAGTCGGATTCCCGGACCGGCGCGCGCAGCGCGATTTCAAAGGCGCGGGCCAGTTTGTCGCGCGCTTCGGAAAAGGCAATCACGCCGTCGTGAAACATCAGCGAGCCGGTGTAGAAGGGATGCCCTTCGCTGTTGTAGCGTTCCCTCATCATCTGACGGAATTTTTCCATGTCCTCCTCGTTGACGGCGCCGCCTTTGGCTTCAATATTCTTGCGGCGCACCGTCTCCAGAATGAACCCCGCCGTGTTGCCGGACATCACGGACGTTCTTCCCCGCATGTTGGTGAAGGCGAACCGCGGCTTGAACGCCCGGCCGCACATGCCGTAGTTGGCCGCGCCGTGATCCGGCCCGATGACGTACGTGATTTTCGGCGCTTCCAGGCAGGAGCAGGCCCGGACCATGTCGGAGCCGTATTTGCCGATGCCGCCCCATTCTTCGGCCTTGCCGACCATGTAGCCGGGCGATCCCTGCAGGAACAAAACGGGAAGTTTGGAATTGCCGCAGCGGATCATCCATTCCGTCGCTTTGCGGGCCGCCTCGATATAAATGACGCCGTTGGCGTTGGAGGCGATCACGCCGACGGGGATT
>WBZY01000422.1_pt1 | contig 32395 bp, 32 predicted proteins | sample 5204191 | NCBI WGS metagenome assembly WBZY01 (sample SAMN12344363, study PRJNA552823) | activated sludge metagenome | biome: Activated sludge suspended growth; feature: Anammox Sidestream; material: Wastewater; isolation source: activated sludge from anammox sidestream of wastewater treatment...
CGAATTAAACAGCGTCGAGTATTTCATCATTCACAACCTAACAGGCGTGAACTTGAACAATGCGCGAGGGGGGATGGTCAAGGAAGAATCCGTTGGATATGGTGAGGTCAAGTGGAAATACGTTCAAAGTGAACTGCTCCAACGTGAAATCACAGACGTATTCGTTGAACAAGAATTAATTGATGCGCTCTGCCGAATCAATCCCGAAATCGCGGCGCAACCTGAATTTGCCGATGAAGTCATCCGTAAACTGAGGGCAATTTTGCTTACGGTAGGCAATGTCGGCTTGGTACGCGCCAATGAAGAGTTTGCAAAATACTTGCGGGGTGAAGTCAATATGCCGTTTGGCAAAAATGAACAGCATGTTCCTGTGCGTTTGATTGACTTTGAAAACCCGCACAACAATTCGTTCATCCTCACCAATCAATTCAAAATCCATGCGCGGGAAACCAAAATCCCCGATATTGTCATGCTGGTCAACGGGATTCCTTTGGTTGTGGGCGAAGCCAAAACGCCTGTCCGCCCCGCTGTCAGTTGGTTGGACGGCGCGCACGATATCAATGTTGTTTATGAAAATGCCGTTCCACAATTATTCGTTCCCAATGTCTTTTCATTTGCAACCGAAGGCAAGGAAGTTTTCATCGGCGGCGTAAGAACGCCTTTGGAATTTTGGTCTCCCTGGAGAATCGAGACTCAGACTTCCGAAGTCTCGGAGACTTCGGAAGTCTTACGCTTTATCGGCTTGCAAGATGCTGCCAAGCAATTAACGCATTTATTAAAGCCGTCCACGGTGCTGGATATTCTTCAACACTTCACCATTTACGCCACCGACAACAAGAAAAAGAAAATCAAAGTGGTTTGCCGTTATCAGCAATACGAAGGCGCAAACATGCTTGTTCAGCGCGTGTTGGATGGCGAAATCAAAAAGGGCTTGATCTGGCATTTTCAAGGGTCGGGTAAATCCCTGCTCATGTTGTTTGCCGCGCAAAAACTCCGCAAGGTGGAAGAACTTGGCAACCCCACCGTTTTGATTGTGGTGGATCGAATTGATTTGGATACGCAAATCACCGCTACCTTTAATTCCGCCGATGTGCCGAACATGGTCACGACCGACAGCATCAAAGAATTGCATGATCTACTGGAACGCGACAGCCGAAAAATCATCATCACGATGATTCACAAATTCAAGGAAGCGTATCCCGACATGAACAAGCGCGACAACATCATCGTGATGGTAGACGAAGCGCATCGGACTCAGGAAGGGGATTTGGGTCGCAAAATGCGGGCGGCTCTACCAAACGCCTTTTTGTTCGGTCTCACAGGCACGCCCATCAACAAAGCCGATAAAAATACCTTTTGGGCTTTCGGCGCGCAGGAAGATTCCAACGGCTACATGAGCCGCTATACGTTTCAAGAAAGCATCCGCGACAACGCTACTTTGCCCCTGCACTTTGAGCCGCGCTTGCCAAACTATCACGTTGATAAAGAGAGTTTGGATACTGCCTTCAAGGAAATGGCAAACGAACTTAACGAAGAAGATAGAGACAAGTTAAGCAAGAAAGCCGCAAGCATGGCGGTTTTCCTGAAATCGCCTGAACGAGTCAGGCAGATTGTTCAAGATATTGTTGAACACTTCAAAAAGCATGTTGAACCCGCAGGCTTCAAGGCGATGATTGTCACGCCTGACCGCTTCGCCTGTATTCAATACAAAGAAGAACTTGATAAATTTTTGCCATTTGCCGCCAGCAAAGTTGTTATCAGCACTTCGGCAAATGATGAACTTGAATTCAAACAAAAATGGGGCATGGATAAAGACCAGCAGGAAAAAGTCGTTGAAGAATTCAACGACACCGATTCCGCGCTCAAGTTTTTGATTGTCACCGCAAAATTATTAACTGGCTTTGACGCGCCCATTCTCCAAACGATGTATTTGGATAAATCGCTCAAAGACCACACCTTACTACAAGCCATTTGCCGAACGAACCGATTATTCCCCAATAAAACTTTTGGGCGCATTGTGGATTACTTCGGCGTATTCGATGACACGGCGCAGGCTTTGGCGTTTGACGAAGAAACCGTAAAACTGGTTATTACCAATTTGAAAGAACTGAAAGACAAGTTGCCGCAAGTCTTGGCGGATTGTTTGACTCATTTTGCTGGAATTGATAGAACCATCGAAGGCTTTGAAGGTTTGCAAGCCGCGCAAGAATGTATCAAGACCGATGAAAAACGGGACGCTTTCGCCAAAGACTTCAATTCACTTTCCAAACTTTGGGAAGCCTTCTCGCCTGATGAAATCCTGAATCAATATCAAAAAGAATACAAGTGGCTTTCCCAAGTTTATCTTTCAGTCAAGCCAACGTCTGACGATAACGGCAGACTGCTGTGGCACGCGCTGGGGGCGCAAACGACAAAGTTAATCCATGAGCATATTCATGTGGATGGAATCAGTCACGACATGGAAGAAATGGTTTTAGATGCCAAAGTGATTGATGAATTGATGAACAATAAAGACCCTAAAGAAGCGCAACGGATTATGAAAATCCTGATCAGCCGTTTGGCGCGACATGGGAACAATCCGATTTTTATTGCATTGAGTCAACGGCTTGAAGCGTTACGCGCCAAAGCCGAGCAAGGTCTGATTAACAGCATTGAATTTATCAAGCAGTTGTGCGAAATCGCCCGCGATACAGTCCAAGCCGAAAAGCAAACTGATTCGGTTGATGAGCGTAAAACTGCAAAAGCCGCACTCACTGAATTATTCTTTGAAATGAAAACTGACCAAACGCCCGCTGTTGTGGAAAGAATCGTCACCGATATTGATAACATCGTGAAGTATGTTCGTTATGATGGTTGGCAAAATACCACAACGGGTGAAAAGTTGGTTATGAAAGAATTGAGAAAAATTTTATGGGTGAAATACCCAATCAAAGACGAAGAACTTTTCAATCGGGCTTACGCGTACATTCGAGAGTATTATTAAATCACCGTGACTCTCAATTGTGATGATAGATTGGGGTGTCTGTTGATGATTTTGTTGAATTTCCAAGTCAATGTTTTGTTCGAGGAGGATTGGCATCTCCCCCTTGGGGGAGACAGGAGAGGGGTTTACACCATAACAAAAAATCCGAAGCCACACGACTTCGGATTTCTCGAACCTTTTTCATTTCGTCAACTTCATAAATTCATCACGCTCGATCTCACAGTCGCGTAGAATTTTCAGCATTAATCCATTTCGAGGCATAACTCAATCGCCTCGCGGATTCGCTCCATCAGTTTATCCAATGACTTGGCTTGTGTGTGACATCCCTGCAATTCAGGGACGCTGGCAACGTAATAACCTTCCTCGTCTCGTTCGATCACAACGTTGAATTCCTTTGTCATTTTCATCCTTTCGAAGATTGACGGTATTATACCTCTCATGTTTGTCCCTTCGCGAAGAACCCTTTAGCGTTAGGGGGAAATGAAGAGGGGTAGTTTTCTGCTGATTACGCAACGCTTTGCAACTCTTCACGCACCACCCGCCGAAGAATCACCTCGATAGGTTCCTGCTGGCGCGTGATGTGTTCGCGTAAAGCATTGTTGATAAACGTTTGGTAATTCCCGCCTCCTGCCGCGTCTACTTCACCGCGAAACCAATCCAGAATGTCATCGTCAATGCGAATGGTAATGCGGGTCTTTCCCTTCGGCGCAGGGCGAACTGCTCCACGCTTGCCTTTGCTGAAATCGTATTCTTTTTTCATCTCTGTTCCTCGTATATCTTTCTTTCACGCGCGGTCGCTTTTCGCGCGGAGATAATGCGAATAACAATGTTACGAAACGTATAAACCACAACCAGGATGCGGTTCAAAAAGTCCATGCCGATGGTGATGAAGCGGCTTTCTCTTGCATCATCGTCTTCAAGCGTGATGGCATTCTCATCCTCAAAGACTCCCACAGCATCCGCAAATTTAATGCCGTGTTTTCTGAAGTTCGATTTTTCCTTGTTGGGATCCCATTCGTAACTCATTATCCACCATTATATGCACAAATGTACACAGGCGCAAGACTGCAAATTCTTCATTTTCGGTTGAGCCTCACCTCAATTTTGATGATTGATCGGCGCATCCGTTTGACCTCACCCCGATAATCGTAATACTCGGCACGACGGCTTGACCTATCCCCCCGCCCGCTTCGGCACGCTCAGCGCCGCGCTTCCCAAACTTGCCCTGAGCCTGTTGAAGGGTGGGAAGGGGGCTGGTCGGTTCATGGCTTTGTTGATTTTCCAAGTCAATGTTTTGTTCGAGGAGGATTGGCATCTCCCCCTTGGGGGACATCGTACCCGAGCGTAGCGAGTGGTAGACGGGAGAGGGGTCTTGTTCATCAAAACGGCAAGACACGAACTCGCGCTTTTACTTCATCCACTGTCAGTAATGCGCCTTTTTCCAAAGTCGCCTGATGTTCCTGCAAAACTTTTACCAATCGTTTGCCTAGAACTTCGGGAAACACATCCTGCGTGCGAACTTGAATCACGCTTGGGCTTTCTGCCTGTGTCAATGCCAACAGAACGCCAAAATCCAAATCGTGAGTGAAAACGACATAACCATTTTCACGCGCCCATGACATGATGACATCGTCTGTGGCGCGCATATCTCCCACCGTTGACCAATGAACTGATTCCCAGCCTGCATCTTTCAACACTTTCACCCAATCAGCGAAAGGTTCATGTCAATGACGATCCTCATGCGCTCGCCAGCGGCAACTCAATTTCTTCCACGCGCCACGCGGCATAAGTCAAGGCTTCGCGAATATCCTCTTCTTCAAGATATGGATAAGCCTTGAGAATCTCTTTGAAATCGCGTCCAGCAGCAATGAGACCAATAATCGTCCCTACCGTCACGCGCAGTCCACGAATAGTGGGCTTGCCGCCCATTACGTTGGGATCAAAGGTTATGCGTTTCAGGTTTTTCATATTCGTGCTCCTGCTTGTATTTTACCCCAACCTGATATTCTTTCTTATCCGTCCTTTTGGAGCTCACCCCGATAACCGTAATGATCGGCACGACGGCTTGCCCCTCTCCTAAAGGAGATGGCATGGGCTTGATTTCTTTTCTGGCTGATGAGGTCGTTGGGTTTCCAAGGAAAAGTTTTGTTTGAGATGTTTGGGCATCTCCCCCTCGCGAAGCGCCCTTTAGGGTTAGGGGCAGATGGGAGAGGGGTTTTGGACCTCACCTCGATTGCGACGATTGATCGGCGTGTCCGTTAGCCCCTCTCCACCATCAATAGCGTTTCTTTGGTCGTTTCCTCTTCTGATAAATTTCATCACCCAAACCTCCCCGTCACATAATCCTCCGTTTTCTTTTGTTTCGGCGCGGTGAATAGCGACTTGCCTTCGCCGTATTCAACTAACTCGCCTTGCAAAAAGAACGCGGCGTAATCGGCGGTGCGTCCCGCCTGTTGTACGGAGTGCGGCACAAGGATGATGGTGTAATCCTTTTTCAGTTCCTGCAGAGCAGCTTCGACTTTTCCAGTGGAGATTGGGTCGAGTCCCGAAGTGGGCTCGTCGAGCAGGATAATTTCTGGTTGCAGAGCCAGCACTCGGGCGAGGCAGACGCGTTGTTGCTGTCCGCCTGAGAGGGCGATGGCGGGGGCGTCGAGGCGGTCTTTCACTTCATCCCAGATTGCGGCGAGCGTGAGACTGCGTTCCACCGCTTCATCCAATTTGAGGCGGCGTTTCTCGCCCGCAAGTTCCAGCGCGTATGTGACGTTCTCGCGGATGCTCATCGGCAATGGGACGGGGCGCGCAAACACCATGCCCACTTTGCGGCGCAGGGCGATCACGTCCAATTTTGGGTCGAGGATATTTTCCCCGTCAATGAGGATGCGACCCGACGAGGCTTTGACTTCGGCGAGATCGTTGAGTCGATTCAAACAACGGAGCAGAGTGGATTTGCCTCCGCCCGCGGGACCGAACAACACCGTCACAGCGTTCTGACGGATGTTGAGGCTGACATCCCGCAGTGACTCGGTGCCGTCGGAGTATTGGAGGGACAGTGATTCGACAATTATCTTGTTCATTGTTTACGCAGTACGCAATACGCAATACGATACTCCGTACTGCGTATTGCGTAACGAACTCACCACTGCCTCCTCGCCCTCGCCCGCGAACGGATGACGGTGGCGATGAGATTCATGGTCAACACAAAGGCAAGCAACACAAGCGCAGTGCCGTATTGAATTTTTACTGGCATCTCAGGGACTTGCGTTGAGATCACAAAGAGGTGATATGGCAATGCCATCGTCGCGTCGAAGGGTGAGTTGGGGAGACGCGGCAAAAAGAACGCGGCTCCTGTGAACAAAATTGGCGCGGTTTCACCAACAGCGCGGTTGAGACCGAGGATGACTCCTGTGAGAATGCCAGGCAACGCTTCTTTTAGAACGATTCGACGGATGGTCTGCCAGCGAGTCGCGCCGAGGGAGATGCTCACGGTGCGGAACGATTGCGGCACGGCGCGTAACGCCTCCTCCGCTGTGCTGATGATGACGGGCAGGGTCATGATCGAAAGTGTCAACGAGGCGGCGAGGATGGATGTGCCGAAGTTGAGGAAGAGCACGAACAGTCCCAGCCCGAACAAGCCGTAGACGACGGATGGAATCCCTGCGAGGTTGATGATGGCGATTCGAATCGTGCGCGTCAACGGTGTGTCGGAGGCATATTCTGAAAGATAGATCGCCGCCGCAATCCCCAACGGAACAGAAAATATGGCTGTGCCAAGTGCGAGATACAGCGTGCCGATGATGGCAGGCAGGATTCCGCCTTCGCGCATCCCGTCACGCGGAAAGCCTGTGATGAATTCCAACGAGATCGCGGGCGCGCCCTGGACGAGGATGTAGATGACCGTGCCCACAATGGGCAACACAGTGACCATCGCCATAAGGGTGATGGCGGTGAATCCGATTCGTTCGGTGAGGTGGCGGTTGAGGGTGAAGAGTTTGGCGATGGATTTCATAAATTGAACAGGTACAAAGCATTTTGTATGGAAACATATTCGCGACTGACGATGCTGGCAGTTTCGATGCCGATATTTCGCGCGAGATTTTGCAGTTTATTAAAATCTTCCCGACTAGCGTGAAGTTTTGCTTCATACGCATGACTGCCATTGACGACAAAATCGATCTCCGCGCCGTTCTTTCGTTGATAGTATTGCACTCTTTCCGTCTGCGGCAAATTCCAAAAAACAGCATTTTCAAACAAGGCGCCCTCGTCCACTTGGGAGAATTGACGAACGAGACCAGGGTCGCACACATAGATCTTTCCCGACTTGCGGATCTCCACGTCTTTATTAACCGTATGAGGCTTGATGATTTTGATGAAATACGTGCCTTCCAGAAAAGCCATGTATTCCATCAACGTCTGTCGCGCGACCCCCAAAACGGTCGCAAGTTTCTGGGCGTCGAATTTGGAGCCCGTCCGCTCCATGACCAGGAAAAGCAAATCTCTTAATTTATGACTCTTGCGAAAATCGCTAAATTGCAACACCTCCAATTGATAATAGGAAGTGAAAATATCATCGAGCGCGGCGCGTTTTTCAGCCTCGGTCGTTTTCACCACAACGCCTGGGAATCCGCCAAACTTCAAGTATTCATCCACATAGGATTTATAGGTGGCGTACAGGGCGGGCGACGCCTGCGTATATTTTTCCTGAGGCACGGGCGCCTGTTGAATTCGCAAGAACTCGGAAAAGTTCAGGGGATAGAGTTCGAAAATAAATTTGCGTCCTGACAACGATTCGGAAAACTGATTCTTCAGGTAAAAACTGGAAGACCCGCTCAAAATGAATTTGATTTGATAGGTATCAATGAGGTATTTCACAACGGAAGGCAGTTGTTTTACCCATTGGATCTCATCCAGAAACACATACGCGCGCGAATCTTTTTGCAAGCCAAGCAACTCCAGATTCTTTTTTACGGCGTTATAGTCCACTTCTTGAAAATAGAGTTGGTTGCGAGGATTTTCAAGGTCGAGATATAGTTTGTTTTGGGAAGGTATTTGTTCATAGATATAGTTAAGCAGGGTGGTTTTCCCGACCCGCCTCATTCCTGTAATAACAATTGCTTCAGGAGATTGAAGCACAGGAGCAATCGATTTGTAGATGTCTCTCTCGATAATCATATCTATACTTTACACAATGCCATACTTTTTGTCAAGCATGGTTAACAGAAAGTATTTTCCGTAGATTTACGCAGTTAAACCTATTGCGCCGTAGTTGCACTGCGGCGGCACGATTTGCTTGGCAAATCGAACTGCCCGCCAACTGCGTAAGTCCCGTTCAGGAAAGGATCCTCTCCGCCCGTTTCTTGGCGCGGAAGACAACCGACGAGGCGGCGATGTTGACGCCTAACGAGATCAGGAACAACACCATACCGATGAAGAACAACGTGTGATAATGGACGCTTCCATTTGCGACCTCGCCCATTTCGGCGGCGATGGTTGCCGTCATCGTGCGGACGGGGGAGAACCAACTGCCGAGTTTGACCGCCAGCACGGGCGCGTTGCCCGTCACCATCATCACCGTCATCGTTTCGCCGATGGCGCGTCCGATTCCGAGCATGACGGCGGTGAGCACGCCAGATTTCGCGGCGGGCAATGTCACGCGCCAGATCGTCTGCCAGCGAGTCGCGCCTAATGCCCACGCGCCTTCACGATACGAACGCGGGACTGCGTCGAGCGCGTCCTCTGCCACGGACACGATGGTCGGCACGGCGATCCCGCCGAGGAGGAGGGAACCAGTAAACGCTGTCAGACCAGTTGGAAGGTCGAGAAAGACGCGTAAGAATGGGGAGACGAGCAGAATCCCAAGAAATCCCAACACAACCGAGGGGAGTCCGCCGAGTAACTCCACGAGGGGTTTGAGAATCTCGCGCATCCAACGCGGGGCGATCTCCGCGATGTACACCGCGGTGCCGATGCCGAGCGGGAAGGCGATGAGCATCGCGCCGATGGTGACGACGAGCGAGCCTGTGATGAGCGGCAAAATGCCGAAATAATTTTCGATGGGATACCAGCGCGCGCTGAAGAGGTTGGAGAGATTTACTTCGCCGAGAGTCGGGCTACCCTCGCGGATGAGGAAGAAAAATATCAGCGCGACGAACACGATGGCTGAGTAGCCCGAGGCTTGGATGAGTCGGGTGATGATGAATTCACGCCAGTTCAAAGATTTTTCCATTTTGTTTTTTTTACCACGAAGGACACGAAGTACACAAAGTTGGGTTGAGCGATGGCAGTGAAACTTTGTTTTCGACTTTCGCGAAATAGGGTCTAAATGAAGTCGTCGAGTTGCGCCACACAATAAACCTTAGTGACCTTTGTGTCCTTTGTGTTTAAAAGTTATTTGACGGGAACGAACCCGAGTTCCGCCACGGTCTCCTGCGCTTCGTCCGAAAGAATCCAATCGAGATATTCCTTGACGACGCCCGTCGGTTCGCCGTCCGTGTACATGTACAGATCGCGCGCAATCGGATAACTTTTATCGTTCACCGTTGGTATCGAAGGCAACACATACGGCGCGCCTTCCTCTTTTGCAATTGCGATCATTTTCAAATCATGCGGCACGTAGCCCAAGCCATCATAGCCGATCGCGTTCGGGTTTTGCCGCACTTCGAGAATGATACCCTCCGATGAAGGCAATAGCAATGTATCTGTTGAAAACAATGTTTTATTTTCTTTATCACCCAACCGCAAGACGGTTTCTAAAAAATAGACGTGCGTTCCCGAGTTGGTCTCGCGCGAGAGCCGCACGATAGGACGATCTTCTCCGCCGACTTCCATCCAATTGTTGATCTTGCCGCTGTAAATATCGGCGATCTGTTGAAGCGTCAATTCCGAAACGGGGTTTTCAGGATTCACGATCACCGCAATCGCATCGCGCGCGATGATATGTTCCACAGGATTCACGCCGTTTGCTTTCGCCGCTTCGATCTCTTCCTCTTTGATACTGCGCGACGCGCTCGCAATGTCCACGGTGTTGTTGATGAGCGCGGCGATGCCTGTGCCACTGCCTCCGCCCGTCACCGAAATCCGCACATCCGCGTGTTCGTTCTGGTATCGCTCCGCCCACGCGAGCGCGAGATTCACAATCGTGTCCGAGCCTTTGTTTTCGATATATTTTGTTGACGGGTTGGATGGGGATTGTGACGATGAATTACAAGAGACAATAATGAAAGAGGAAAGAAGAAAGAAAATAAAGATGCGCTTCATTGGGACGAATTATAGTCGAAAGCATTCACTGGATGAAGAACTGCGCTTCAGACTCCCTTCGGGCTGATTTGGCTTCGTCGGCGCTTTTCTCCGCTCAGCATCTTCGTGGGGTTGTAGCAAAGCTCGTTGATACAGTGACGATTTTACGAAGCAAATTTAACGCGAATTACGCCAATCGGCGAATGACGCGAATAAACCGTGAAAAAATTCGCGCAATTCGCCCTTTCGCGACATTCGCGTTAAGAACTTCAAGGCAGACTCCCTTCGGGCTGATTCGGCCTCTTCGGCATTTTTCTCCTCCTCAACTCCGCATGGACGTAAACGCCTACGCTATTCCTACAAAGCCCGCTAAAGCGGACTTCCGCCTTCATCTTTCATCATTCATCCTTCATCCCTGTTCTGATAAAATCTCCCCATGAGTTCGACTCAATCCGCCTTCTCCGTCCAAAACTTGGACTTTTACTACAACCCCAACGCGAAGACGCTTTCGAACATCAACATCGAGATCCAGCCGCGCAAAGTGACCGCGCTCATCGGTCCGTCGGGATGCGGCAAGTCCACGTTTTTGCGTTGCCTCAATCGGATGAACGACACCATCGCAGGCACCCGCGTGGACGGGAAAATCCTCCTCAACGGTGAAGACATCTACGGCTCAACAATGGACGTGGTCAACCTACGTCAGCGCGTGGGGATGGTGTTTCAGAAGCCGAACCCGTTTCCGCAGTCCATTTACGACAACGTGGCGTTCGGTCCGCGCGTGATGGGCATGGATGTGGACATGGACAAGGTCGTCCGCGAAAGCCTCGAACGCGCCGCGCTGTGGGACGATGTGAAAGACGACCTCAAAGCCGATGCGTTGAGCCTCGCGTTGGGTCAGCAACAACGACTGTGCATCGCCCGCGTCATTGCCGTGCAACCCGAAGTGATCCTGATGGACGAGTCCACGTCCGCGCTCGACCCGATCGCCACCCTGCGCGTGGAGGAACTCATCGCCGAACTGAAACAGGATTACACCATCGTCATCGTCACCCACAACATGCAACAAGCCGCGCGCGTGTCCGATTACACAGGTCTGTTCTGGCTGGGCGAGTTGGTGGAGTTTTCAGAGACCAATTCCATGTTTACCAAGCCGAAGCAAGAGTTGACGGAGGCGTACATCACGGGGAGGATGGGATAACCCTTAACAAGAGTATGTCAACACTTGTTAATATGAATCTTTCATCAGGCTGGGTTTCTCACAGATATTTTGCAATGTCCCACTTTGGGTCTTTTCTCTTAATATAATAATAAAGTTGGCTCACAGAAGCAAGGTGGTATTGGTAGTTGGTTTTCGTTACCATCTTACCTACCTTTATATTACGTATCACTAACTTCTTAATGCCTTCCAGTAGTAGATCGTTCAAATCATAGAACAACTCATGTGAATGGGCATGAAACAGGCTTGCGTAATACGACAGCTGATCTTCAAAGAGAGACTTATTGATCGCTGAATAATCGATATATTTATCAATTAGCCAACTTACATCTATGCGAGTATATTTGGGTTCGGACTTCAACCAAACCTCTATGCTAGGGTTAACTATGTCCAACTGTTCGATCTTGTAACGTACATACCCGTTATCAAACGCATTTATTCTGTCATCATGCTTAAATGCATATTCTGTTACCAAGAAACCAAAGTATTTTTGCGTTAATGCTCGAAGGCTTGCATCATTACCCATGTTGTTAGTATCTTTTCTGTTGCCGATTGTAGCAGGTTAATGAAAAGCAAGACCGATGATTAAGTGCAACCATCGGTCTAAAATGAAATGGAAATCTTTGTTCAGTTACCACTTACCGCCTCACGAATGCTGTCCCTTCCAGAACTCATCATCCGTCGCTTTGATCTCTTTCATTTCACCCGTCACAATGAACACCGTCCGTTCGCAGATATTCGTCACGCGGTGGAGATTGGGCTTCATCTATCATTTAACGGCACAAGAGCCGGGGAGGAGACCCGGCTCTTGTGCGCTGAGGAGAGAATGAAACTATTTCCTGATCGTCGGCTGTTGCTTTGCGACCTCAACCTGCTGGCACAGGAAGGCGCGCCGCTTTTGAAATGTATCGGTGATGAAAACTGCGATGAGCATTGATGTCGCGGCGAACAGGAATATTTCCATGCGCACAGGATAGCATGGAGTCATCCACTTGTGCTTTGCAATAGGTTTGCGGACGCACAACAATTATGCAATGGTCGACCTAACGGAATCGAAAGGAAGGGATTTCGCGAGCCTTAAGAAATTTTGATCTGGCTGGATGCAGATCGGAAGACGTCAACTCGTTCGAGGTTTGACATAAAAGGAGCGCGTCTTTAGCAGTGGCGACTTTGTCGCTCTCGGGTAAAATTTATGGGAGGTGTTTTTTGAGCCTATATTTTCGCTTTTTTCTTGACCTATTTGGCGCGTGGATTAATATCGACATTTCATTATTGTTGAAAACATGGAGAAGGAATTGTTCATGACATCCAATCAATACGACGCAATTATCATCGGCGGCGGACACAATGGACTTGTTGCCGCCGCTTACCTAGCCAAAGCGGGGAAGAAAGTCGTGGTGCTGGAGCGCAGGCACATCGTCGGCGGGGCGGCGGTGACGGAGGAGATTTTCCCTGGGTTCAAGTTCACGGAATTTTCGTATGTGGTCAGTCTGTTGCGCCCAGAGATCATCCGTGATTTGGAATTGCCCAAGCACGGACTCAAAATCCTGCCATTGCCAAGTACGTTCACGCCGATGGAAAATGGTGATTATCTCGCCGCGTGGGATGACCATGATCTGACGCGCCGCGAGATTTATCGTCACTCGCCGAAAGATGCCGAAGCGTATGACGAGTATGCGCGTGTGATGGCGCGAGCGGCGAAGGCGATCAAACCGATCATCAACTTGATTCCGCCAGACCCATCTTCGTTAAGCATTCGTGACATGCTGGGATTATTGAAAGTCAGTCAATATGCGGCAAGCCTAAAAGAAAAAGAACTGTATACAATTGCCAAACTTGCCACGCAATCATCCGCGGATTTGCTCGAAGAGTGGTTCGAGACCGACGCCCTCAAAGGGACAAAAGCCGCCAGCGGAATCATCGGCACGTTTCTCGGTCCGCGCTCGCCTGGGACGGCGTATGTTCTGCTCCATCATTACATGGGCGAAATTGACGGCGCGTTTCGCGCGTGGGGTTTTGCCAAGAACGGCTCTGGCGGAGTCAGCGGCTCCATCCTTAACGCGGCGCAAGCGCTTGGGGTGGAGATCAGAGTCGATTGTTCGGTGAACCAGGTCAAGGTCAAGGGTGGAAGCGCAGTGGGCGTCATCCTGGAAAATGGCGACGAGATTCAATCCAAAGTCGTCATGTCTGCCGCCGATCCAAAACGGACGTTCCTGCAATTTGTTGAACAAAAATATTTGCCCGATGATTTTGTCACGTCCATTCAAAATTTTCGCACGCGCGGTTCGTCGGGGAAAGTTAATATCGCGTTGAGCGAACTGCCAAACTTTACGGCAATGCCGTTTGAAAAGGGACACGAATCGATTCTGCATCGTGGCGCGGTTTCGATCAGCCCGAGCATTGATTATATTGAACGGGCGTATGACGACGCGAAGTATGGTCAGATTTCGAAGCGACCGTATCTCGATATGATTTTCCCTTCGATGATTGACCCCGATATGGCGCCGCCTGGTCAGCATGTGATGTCGTGTTTTGTGCAATATGCGCCGTATGATTTGGAGGGCGGATGGAACGACGAGAAACGCGACGAACTCGGTGAAGCCGTCATCTCGACCATCGAGCAGTATGCGCCGAACATCCGCAAGTGTATTGTGGGCATGCAAGTGATTTCGCCGAAAGATATCGAACGCATCGCGGGCATCACGGGCGGAAATATTTTTCACGGCGAGTTGTTACTGCATCAAATCTTTTTCCTGCGCCCCACGCCGCAATGGGCAGATTTCCGCACGCCGCTCAAAGGATATTATTTCGGCGCCAGCGGCGCGCATCCTGGCGGAGGCGTGATGGGCGCGGCGGGGATGTTGGCGGCGAAGGAGATTCTTAAGGATGGGAATTAGACGATAGACCGTAGACGATGGACCATGGTCAGCGGTCTATCGTCCATCGTCTGATTTTCGCTTCTTTCTTGACTGGAAGTTGATACTGTTTCAATAAACTTTTATTTCACTCCGATTAAGGTCATGAAATAATGTTCTCTTGAAATGAAATAGAACTTTAAGTGATTGAGTTTGTGTTATGTGCTAGAATTTTTCAGCAGATTCAAAGTTGGATAAACAAGGAAGGAAAGTATGTCGAATTCACAGGAAGTTCGTTTGGCATTTATAGAAGTTGCAATCTTTTCTGACGGTTCGATAAGAGGCGGTATATTGACTACGGATATAGAGACTCGACCTTTTGAATTTAGAGTCACAAGTCCAATAAAGCCAACTCAGGTGCAACAAATATTGTACGGCGCATCTTTGAAAGACTATGTTTACGGGGAGCTGATTTGTGCGCCTTTAGTAAAGGCAACAAAAGAAAAACTCAGCATGGTTTTGACAAAAGATAATTACTTGATTGCAATAAGACCTCTTGTACCTACACCAGTAATTTTTATTCATTCAAGCGGGACACAGGCAAGCGACGGAATTAAGCCAGTAACTTTCTCATCTCATCGAAACTTTCAGAACGAACTAGCATTTGCACAAACAATTCTTACACCCGTAATGCAAAAACATGATTTGCTAGAGCCATTTGAAAGGCTCAGGCTTGCAATACATGAAATCCACAGAGTTGGATTGGGTGAGGTAAAGAAAAGTGCCTGACCTTCGGACAAGTATTGCAAGAGAACTTTCAAACCTGCCTCGTCCTAAGATTTCAAAACCCACAACGGCTAATTTTGAATATCCTGAGTTATGGGATAAAACTAATGAAATAGGGCTTGGGTGGCAGATAGATTCGTTTTCTGAGGAAGCAAGGATTCCACAGCCAAACTACGATGTGGCTTCTGCACTTATTCCCCTTAAGAGCAATATTCAGCCGATAGAAGTTAATCCTTCAATGCTAATGAGTTTACATGGCGTTGATATTGATTTCCAGTTAGTTAAGGCAGATGTTTTTAACTCTCGAATTGAAACTACAATCAAGATTTCCCCTGCCCTATTTGAAGGATTATCTTTAGATAAACTAAGCATCTTTGGCATGAATTATGCAGATAAACATTGGCGAAAAATTACAATGCCTAAGAATGACAATGCCCCTGATGAAAAATTGGAAAAACCGAAAGGACAAAAAAAGGAAGGCACTTTTGCCGAGCCTAAGAAACGGGGAAAAAAATCTAAAATTGAACATCCCATGCCTTCAATATGGGATTTGCTTTTTGCTGTATTACAACCGCCCTTAACTTTTGGTCAATCTGAAAACCTGCTTTTGCCAAACTCACCTTATCCTTACCAGTGGCAAGGAATTAAATTTCTGATGGATAATGACCATGCTCTGTTGGCTGACGACATGGGTACAGGCAAAACAGTTATGACAACAGTTGCATTAAAGATTTTGATTCAGCAGACCAAAATTCATCATATTCTTATTTTATGTCCGCCAAGCGTTTTGTATGAATGGAAACGTCATCTTGACGATTGGGCCCCAGAATTAACATCATACCTTATCCGCAGTCCACAGAAAGAAGTTAGGAAATCCCTTTGGGAAACTCCTATGCACGTTTATGTAACGACTTACGATATGTTGAAAGGCGATATTGAAAACAGTATTTTGTCAAAAGGGAGTTTGGCGCACTTCGATGTTGTTATTCTCGATGAGGCTCATCACATCAAGAATATGAAAAGCAAGCGTTTTCGAGCCATAAAGCAACTACAACCAAAGCGACGTTGGGCATTGACTGGCACACCAGTTCAAAACAAAATTGAAGATTTAGCATCCATTTTTGAATTTGTATATCCAGACTATTTGACTTCCTTTGACCTTCGCCCTGAGCAAATAAAAGAAAGGATTAAGCCATACTTTCTTCGCCGCCAAAAGAAAGAAGTTATGCCTGAGTTACCCACAAAGATTCCTGAAATTATCGAATTGGAACTCGACGAAGAACAAGACGTTGCATACAGGCAGGCAGAAGCAGGAATACGTGAGGAATTATCAGCTCTTGGTGACAAAGTCACAAAGCAACATATTTTCGCCAAGTTAACGATATTGAAGCAAATATGTAATTTTGCTCCTAGAAAATCTTCTAGCCCCAAAACAGAATCGCTTAAAGAGCGAATTGAAGGAATAATCGCAAGCGGCGAGAAAGTTATTATTTTTTCTCAATATGTTGATGAAGGTGTAAGCAAACTTGAAAAACTTCTTGAGCCTTACGGAGTAGCAAAAATTGTAGGTGGACAAACAGACTCTGTTCGCAGAAATGAAATCGAAAAATTCAAGAAGAGAAAAGATATTCCTGTCTTAATTGCGTCAGTTCGTTCAGGCGGAGAAGGATTAAATTTAACAGAAGCATCTTATGTTGTGCATTTCGACCACTGGTGGAATCCTGCTGTGATGTGGCAAGCCGAAGATAGAGTTCATCGGCGTGGACAAACAAAAGGTGTCAATATTTATTCATATTGGATGAAAGATACGATTGATGATCGTATTCGCCAGAAACTTCGTGAAAAAGGAATTTTGTTTGAACAAATTGTTGATGGGTTAGCAGAGGAGGGGATTGATGAGTTATTTACTGTTAATGATTGGTTGGAGATATTTGGCGTCAAGAATGTAGAAGTGGCTAAAAAACCAGTTATTGATGTAAAGATTTGGCAGTCTTGGCAGTCAATGAGTCTGTCAGAGATTCGAGAAAAGTTATATGAAATTAAGCCATCTGAATTTGAAGAATTAGTCAGAGAATTAATGCATTACTTAGGCTACCCCAATGTTAAAGTTACTGGCAAAAGTCACGATGGCGGAATAGATGTGCTTTCTACTCGAAATACATCCAATGGTATAGAGCGAGTAGCCGCACAATGCAAGCGTTATCGTGGAAATGTGGCTGTTCATGCGGCAAGGGATTTTTTTGGCGCAATCTCTAATGATAAAAGTATAAAGCAAGGCTTTTTGGTCACGACTGGAGAATTTACCGCTGAGTGTTTACAGTTTTGCCAAAGTACTGGAATGATAAGAGCAATATCAGGTATTGAATTGGCAAAGTATGTTCAACAATTCGGTCTACATGCGTAAAGAAAGTCTCCGTTTTTTGATTACGATAAGAAAACGATATATGTTTTTTGGATTTTTAGTGCAAAGGAATCATTCATGACAAATCATTACAACACCATCATCATCGGCACGGGGCAGAGGGACCTCACCCCTAACCCCTCTACCACTTCGTGGCGCACGTCCTAAAGGAGAGGGGAATCTGTCCCTCAAAAAACAAAGCCCCTGTTTTTCACAGAGGCTTACCAAGCAATAATTTTTAGATTTTCAATTTCACTGAAATGCCCGTCTCGTGAAATCAATGTCAAATTATGTTGAACCGCAATTGCCGCAATCCAAATATCATTTTCAGGAATCGGATGCCCTTTGACACGCAAAGCGTCTTTAATTTCGCCATAAACGCGAGCAGTATCAACGTCACAACCAAGGATAATATTGTTGGAGGCAAATTCATCAATGCGAGTAAGGTTTTCTTTTGCGCGAGCAGACTTGTGAGCGCCATAGAACATCTCGCCAAGAGCCACACTTGGAAGAAAGATTTCCTCAGCCTTTACGAGATTTTCTTTTACAGATGCGTCATCAGCAAAAAGGGCAATGACAATATTCGTATCCAGCAGATATTTACCACTCATTCCTATCCACCTGCTCACAGCCTTGCTCAATTGCCGCCTGCATAGTTTGTAGATCGCTCATCGGAATTGCGCCTGCAAAACGAAGCAATTGCGCACCAGCAACGCCATGCGGATTAGATGCCGCTAGCGTGCGCGTAAATTCCAATACTCGCCACTGTAAATCCTGTGGCAGAAACTGTAACTGTTCAAGAACTTTATCAACAATCGAAGTATTCATCTCAACCTCCTGCCAAATATGGCTATCAGTTCAATAAAGTAATTATAATCTGAATAAGGAATCATTTATGGCACAAAACAATTACGATCACATCATCATCGGGGCGGGGCATAACGGCTTAGTCGCCGCCGCATATCTTGCCAGGCAAGGCAAAAAAGTTTTAGTCCTCGAACGCCGTTCCATCGTCGGCGGTTCGGTGGTGACTGAATCCTTCGGCGAAAATTTTCAAGCGGATTCGATCCACGCGGGCGGAAGTCTGCGACCTGACATAATCAAAGACCTAAAACTCGCTTCATTCGGACTTCAAGTTGACTCTCCTCCCCAACCTTTCATCTCCCTCTTGCCTGACTCCAATTCTCTAATTCTCGAATCTGATCTTAACAAAGCCGCCGAAGCGATCAGGAAATTCTCCGAGAAAGACGCCTCGCGCTGGAATGAATTCGTCCGCTTTATGGATAAAGCGGCGAGCATTTTAGATGCGGCGTATGCGACCATCATGCCGAGATTACCAAAGAATATAAGTTTGCGTGATGGCTATGGACTTTTGGAATTAGGTCTCGAACTTCGCTTGGCTGGTAGAAAAGACATGCTCAACTTTATTCGAGCATTGCCGATGTCTGCTCAAGAGTTGGCGGAGGAATATTTTGAATCGGAAATTGTCCGCGCCGCGATTGCTTCAGTTGCGATTCATAACTCCACGCTGGGACCGATGTCTGCTGGGACGGGATACACGTTAATTCATAATTGGTTGAATCGTGGCGGGTTATCAAATGTAAATGTCGGTAAGACTGGTGACATTACATCCGCTTTGGCAAGTGCAGTTAAATCGTTTGGTGGCGAGATACGAACCGATGCCGAAGTTGCAAATATCAAAATCGAAAATCAAATTGCCAAAGGGGTAGTCTTATCAAGCGGCGAAGAAATATCTGCGGATCTGATCCTCTCCTCCGCAGACCCGAAACACACCTTGCTCAAACTCGTCGGCGCACAAGATTTGCCGCCTGAATTCGTCTGGCACACGCAATCCATCAAAATGCGCGGATCGGTGGCGAAGGTTCATTTACAAGTCAATGGAAATCATGGAATTCCCACAGGAACATTGTGCGTTGCCCCATCCATCAAATACTTGGAAAAAGCCTATGACGCGGCGAAGTACGGCGAAATTTCAGAGAAGCCGTATCTTGAAATCACGTCCGTTCTCGTCCGTGAATCCGTGACAGAGTCCGTTGCCCAATCCGTTATCAGCATTCATTTTCAGTTCGCGCCGTATGAGTTGAAGGGTGAAAGTTGGCAGGTTGCAGGTCTAAAGGTTGAAAAGTTGGCAATCGAAACGCTCGCGGAATACTGCCCCAACCTAAAATCGTCAATCGTAAAAACAAAAACCATTACGCCTCTTGATTTGGAAACCACCTACGGTCTCACCGAAGGCGACATCAATCACGGACAATTAATGCTGGATCAATTCCTATTCATGCGCCCGATTCCAGGCTGGTCGAATCACAAAACGCCGATTGATAATTTATATCTCTGCGGAAGCGGCGTGCACGGCGGAGGCGGAATCAGCGGGGTGAGTGGCAGGAACGTAATGAAGGTGTTGAAATAAAAATGGGACGCAGAAGAATGCTGATTTCGCTGATTCAAAAGAAAGAAAATCTGCGTTTTCTGCGTTCATCAGCGTCCAAAATTAATTTTTCAACTTATTACAGATAAAGCTTAATCAAAACATCCGAAGCCGCAAAGACTTCGGATGTTTTATTTATTTCGTGGGGCGGGATGCCATCCCGCCTTTTTGCCGAAGTGACTGTCACGTTTAACGTGACAGTCACTTCGTTACTTTGCAACAGTCAACACAACGCCATTCTGTGAGGGATCGTAGATCAACAATCCATCATCCGTTTGATTCGACGGGATGCCTGCCTTGTCCACGCGCGCGACGACAACATCGTACGCTTGTTGATTCGGCAGTTCGATGGTGAAGAAACGCAGACCCACCGCGTCGGGCGGAGGCGGCGGCGCGCCGCGTCCCTGCCAGGTGTTGAGTCCGAGGTGGTGGTGATAGCCGCCCGCGGAAACGAACGCCATTTGAAAATCTTTCACGTTGCCCATCACATCAAACCCAAGAACGCCGTGATAGAAATCCACTGCTTCATCCAAATTGCGCACATGCAAATGGACGTGACCGATTCGCGCGTCGGGCGGGATGGGCGCGTCCAACTTGTCGCCTTCGTTCAAATTCTCGAACAGCGCGTCCACATCGAGCGGCTCGCGCCCATCGCTGAGGGAACCGTCTTTGCGGAGCGTGATGTATTTTCCATCTTTCATCGTCCACGTGCCGTCTTCGGGCGACTCGGCGTATAGTTCGATGCCGTTGTGTTCAAGATCATCGAGATACGTGGTCTTCGTCATAATGTGATCGGTGGGCGAGTTGGGATATTTCAACGCGAACAGACGCCCAACCGCGATCGCCAACTCGCGGCGATTTGGAAAGAGATACGCAACGTGATACAGCCCCGTCACGCCTCGGTATTTCTTGACGTCTGCCTGCTCCACCAACCTCAGCATGTCCGCCCCTCCAGCGCCCAGCCCCGCTTTTCCGTTTTCCTTCCAGTGCAGTTTGAATCCCATCGCCTGTTGATAGAAAGCGATCTGGTTGTCGAGGTTCGCCACCGTGAGCGAGATATGCCCAATCTTCGTTTGAGGGTGAATTGAGAATTCTGATTTTGTTTCTGTTTGTGTTTGGTTCATATTTTCTCCAGCGACATTGAGACGACTCAAGAACCGATAAACTTTCGAGACGCAGTCTTTTCCAAAACTGTTTTGGACGCTGAAAAACGCTGACCAACGCTGATTCAAAAAAGAAAATCTGCGTTTATCTGCGTGAATCAGCGTCCCGATTCCCTTTCCAATGATAAAATCCGCTTCATGCCCAAGCCTGTCATATTTTCGATAGACGACGATCCCTCCGTTTTGAACTCCATCGAACGTGACCTGCGCTCGCACTATGGGCAGGATTATCGCATCCTCCCTATTAATTCTGGCAAAGCGGCTCTCGATTATTTGAAGAAGATGGAACAGCGCAACGAGACCGTCGCGCTGTTTTTGGTTGACCAGCGTATGCCCGAAATGAGCGGCACGGAATTTCTCGCCGAGGCGATGAAGACCTATCCGCAAGCCAAGCGCGTTCTGCTCACCGCCTACGCCGACACCCAAGCCGCAATCGACTCGATCAACGAAGTGCGGCTCGACTATTACCTGATGAAGCCGTGGCATCCGCCCAGCGAACGGCTGTATCCGATTTTGGATGAACTGCTTGAAGACTGGAAAGCGCATGTGCGTATGCCGTACGAAGGGATTCGCGTGGCGGGGACGTTGTGGTCGCTGGGTAGTCATCAAGTGAAGGATTTTCTCACGCGGCACCAGATCCCGTATCAATGGCTGGACATTGAAAAAGATTCCAACGCGCAAAAGTTAGTCGAGGGCGTTTCGGCTGAGACGAAACTTCCCGTCGTCTTTTTCCCCGACGGCAACGTGTTAATCGAACCCAACCTGCAAGAACTCGCAGACAAAGTCGGTTTGCAAACGCGCGCTGCGCTTCCGTTTTACGATATCATCATCATCGGTAGCGGACCTGCGGGTCTCGCCGCGGCGGTGTATGCAGGCAGTGAAGGATACAAATGTCTCGTCATCGAGAAAGCCGCGCCAGGCGGGCAGGCTGGCTCTAGCCCAAAGATCGAAAATTATCTCGGCTTCCCAACGGGAATCTCTGGCGACGATCTCACGCGCCGCGCGGTCACGCAGGCAAAAAAATTCGGGGTCGAGATTCTGTCGGCGCAGGAGGCAAGCCAGATCGTCGTGAAGGAATCGTATCGCATCGTCAAGTTAAAAGATGGGGCTGAGATATCCTGTCACGCGGTGTTGATCGCAACGGGCGCGTCGTTCCACATGTTGAAGATGCCAGGCGCGGATGCGCTCACAGGCGCGGGAATTTATTACGGCGCGGCATACACCGAGGCGATGAATTACAAAGACGGCGATGTGTTCGTGGTGGGCGGCGCGAACTCTGCCGCGCAGGGCGCGATCTATTTGAGTCAATTCGCGCGCAAGGTCACGGTGCTGGTGCGCGGGCACGAACCCACCGCGTCGAAACATCTCGTGGACGCGATGCGCGGCAACGCGAAAATCGAAATTCTCACCGACACCGATCTGCTCGAAGTGCGGGGAAGCAACACGCTCGAAGCGATCGTCATCAAAAACACGAAGACGGATGAAACGCAAACATGCAACGCCTCGGCGTTGTTCGTGTTCATCGGCGTGCGCCCGCAAAGTCAACTGGTGGCGGATTTAACTCTACGCAGCGACAAAGGATATATTTACACAGGTCCCGATTTGATGAAGGATAAGAAAACGCCTCAAGGCTGGACCCTCGAACGGGATCCGTTTCTATTGGAAACCTCCACGCCTGGGATTTTCGCGGCAGGGGATGTGCGCTACGGAACGAATCACCGCGTCGCCTCTGCGGTTGGAGAAGGCGCGATCGCGTACGCGTTGATGAAGGAGTATTTGAAGTCGTTGTAAGTTTCCGTTAGTTGAGTAGCCCTGAGCGTTCGTTGCGAAGGGCGTATCGAAACCAACAAGTTTGATTCAAACAACAGCTAACTTGAAGATGCGGTGGTTTCGATACGACACTCGCTTCGCTCGTGTCTACTCAACACCGATGTAGAATAAAAAAAGCCCTCGTTTTCACGAAGGCGCAAGCTGGTTATTTCGATTTCTGTCGTTCTTTTACAATCTGTTTGCCGATTTCCCGCACACTTTTCTTTGGCAGCCATTTTCGGCGGTCACGCGTGTAATCGCCGCGCCCTGTTTCGTATTGTTGGATAAATCGAATCGTTCCAGCAGGACCCAACTCGCGGAGCAAGGCTTCGAAGCCAAGAGTTCTGATTTCATTGAGAGTCAAATACGTGGTTGTCATTTCAAAACCTCTTCCAGCCATTTTACTGGATTTTCCACAACAAAGGAGAGCAAATTTTTCCTGCGGTTGGCAATTTTCAAGATTTCATCGTCTGTGGTCAGAAACACGTCAACCTTGCCAAACTCAGCAGAAGCAAGGTGGATAGCGTCATATGAATCGAAACCTGCCTCATCAATCGCCTCAGCGCGTTGTAAAATTTTGTCGGTTGTTTCTACTACCTCATGTGCTAACGATGCAAATGACAAAGCCCGTTGTCGGCTTTCCAAATCAGGATTTTGTTTGATTTCATACAGAAGGATTTCACTCCCAACCCAATCCCATTCACCTTGGGATAGCTTCTCCAAAACAAGTGCAATCGCCTCCGTTTCAAGGCGAACGCGCGGTTGGCTCTGGTCATCAAATAGTCGGCTCAAACAACAAGCGTCAAGATAAACTTTCATTACAATTTGAGTATAGCATATTCATTTATGAACCTCCAAGACCTCCGCAAATCACCCCTCTTCGAAGGCTTGACCGACCAGGAGTTGCAACAACTCATGGAAGATGCCAAGCCTGTCTCTTTGCGCGCGGGGGAGTTTCTGATGAAGCAGGGAGATGACGGCGACGCGGCGTTCGTTGTAGTCAGCGGCGAGTTTGAAGTCAGCAAACAATCGGGGCAATCGCTCATCAAAATTGACGTGCGGAATCCAGGCGATGTGTTGGGCGAGATGGCGTTGCTCTCGCGATCCCCGCGTTCGGCAAGCGTCCAAGCGATCACCGATTGTGAAGTGTTGCGGATATCACCCGAAGCCTTTGAAAATTTACTGTCCACGAGTTCGACGGCGGCGCTGGCTGTTTTGCATTGGGTGATGAACCGCCTCAGCCAAAACGATGCCTTGCTCCATCAGCAAGAACGGATGGCGGCGTTGGGCACGTTGAGCGCGGGACTGGCGCACGAGTTGAACAATCCCGCCGCGGCGGCGCAACGGAGCGCGGCTGAGTTGCAAAAGACGCTCGTGAAATTGCAGGTATTGACCCATGAGTTCGAATCGGCAGCATTCAACGAGAATCAATCGGACTGGGTAAATAATTTTATGAGAGAGGCGATGCAGCGGTTCGATACGCGGCTAGAGATCGAAGCGTTGAATAAGATTGACTTGGTGGACCAGCTTCAATCGTGGTTGGAGGCGAATGGGATCGAATCCGCGTGGGAGATCGCGCCCGCGATCGTCAACTTTGGGTGGAACGTCGAGTCGCTTGAGGCGTTGAAGGCATCCGCATTTTTCAAGTTATCGGTTCAGTGGCTTGGCGCGAGTTGTCTGACGATGGAGTTATTATCCGAAGTGCAGCACACAACGGAACGCATCTCTGAGATCGTGCGCGCGATGAAATCATATTCCTATCTCGATCAGGCGCCGCTGTTGGAAGTGGACGTGCATGAGGGACTCGAAAACACGCTGGTCATCATGCAACACAAATTGAAACAAGGCGTAACGGTGAAGCGCGAGTATGCGCCCAACCTGCCGCGCATCGAAGCGTATGCCAGCGAGTTAAATCAAGTGTGGACGAATATTATTGATAACGCTGTGGACGCGATGGATGGAAGCGGTGTGATCATTTTGCGAACATATATTGAAGACCATAATGTAGTCGTTGAAATCATGGATAACGGTCCCGGTATTCCTGAGGATATTCTGATGCGAATCTATGAGCCGTTCTTCACCACCAAGCCGCCAGGGAGCGGAACGGGACTCGGCTTGCACATCTCGCACGACATCATCGCCAATCATCATCGCGGGCAGTTGCTGGTGAAGTCGAAGCCAGGCGAGACCGTGTTCAAGGCAGTGTTGCCGATCAAGATTGATGACGTACACAGGTAAACACGTAGACAAGTATATAACTGTGCCACACCGTGTTTACCTGTTTCCGTGTGTACCTGTATACTTGCTCGAAGGAGAATGAAGCATGAACAGCGAACAAGAAATGAAAGATATCCTTTTATCGGCAAAGACGGTTGCGGCGGTGGGATTATCGTCGAACCCCGCAAAAGAAAGTTTTGGAATCGTGCAGTATCTCAAAGATCAAGGATACAGGATCATCCCCGTGAATCCATCCGCAAGCGAGATCATGGGCGAGAAGGCGTATCCCGATCTATCTTCCATCCCCGAAGCGGTAGACGTGGTGCAGGTCTTTCGCAAGCCCGAGGATGTGCCGCCTGTTGTGGAGGAAGCCATCAAGATTCGCGCAAAGGTGGTGTGGATGCAGGAAGGCATCGTCAACGAAGAAGCCGCGCAGAAAGCGCGCGAGGCGGGATTGCAAGTGGTGATGGACGCCTGCATGCGATCTGCCCATCGCAGATTATTCCGGGCAAAGCCGCTCGGCTTGTAGAAACGGGGCAAGGAGATTGGGGTAGAATTACCCCGATGAATCTCAATAAGCAAGATGTTTTTTGGACACTTCCGACTGCCCTCGTTTCGGGGGCAGTTTTGTCGTGGTTTCAGGGGGCAAATTGGTTGCCGGGCTGGCTCGGTTTCTCTGCCCTCTTTTTGCTGGCATTGCTAGCGCTTGTCGCCTCCACAAAATGGGCGGGAGGCGGAAGAACCCTGGCTTGGATCGTGGCGTTTGCGTTTGCCATCCGTTTGGCGGGCGGTGTCGCGGCGTATGAACTGTTGCCGGTCTACGGGTATCAAAATTCCAAAGATGGTTTGGCTGGCTACACTTACACCGACGCGCACCGGCGCGATGAGCAGGCGTGGAGGTTGGCGGTTTCAGACGAGCCGGTCTTCGACGCGTTCAGCCGGGAGTATTCCTCCGATCAATATGGCGGGCTGTTGGCGTTGAGCGGGTTTGTCTACCGTTACCTTTCACCTGGCGCGCACCGCCCATTGATGATGATCCTGCTGGCGGCGTTCGTTGCCGCGCTGGGACTTCCATTTTTATGGAAGGCGGCAGGCGCGACGTTTGGCAACAAAGCGGCATGGGCATCTGTGTGGATCTTCGCGCTGTTCCCTGAATCCGTTTTGTTGGGCGGCTCTGCCATGCGCGAACCATATTTGATGACCTTATCTGCGGTGGCGTTTTGGGGATTCGTTTTTGGAGCGCAATCGGACGGCAAGCCGTCTGACTCCAAAGCGCCGCGAATTGCTCTTGGTCTCAGCCTCCTCGGCATGTTGCTCTTTTCTCCATCGGTTGCCGTAGCGACGCTGTTCATCTTCGCAGGCTGGATGTTCTTCTCACGCGAACGCGCGAGCATCTCGTGGAAGCCGATCCTCATCTTCGCGATTGTGTTTCTGATCGGTTTGTTCGCGCTATCGTCGTCGCTCAATCGGAAGGGTGTGTTCGACACGACCTCTCCGTTATCTGTGCTCAACGATTGGATTCAACTCTCGGTCAAATGGAATGTCTATCAGATCGAGCGCGAATCGGGCTGGGTGCAAAAACTGTTCGACGAGATGCCTGAGGGGGTGCGACTTCCGTTCGTCGCGGTCTACGGGATTCTTCAACCCGTGCTCCCCGCCGCGCTGGTCGTGCCGACGCTCCCGATCTGGAAGATCATCTACGTGTTGCGCGCGCTGGGATGGTATGCCCTGCTTCCCTTGTTGATTCTTTCGACGTTAGCCGGGGCAAGCCTCCCCGTCGGAGCGAAGCGTGGCGAGAACAGCCGCGCCATCTTCATCTGGCTCTCGCTTCTTGTCTGGACGTGGATCCTGCTCGCCGCTCTTCGAGGTGGAGGCGACCAGTGGGACAATCCGCGCTATCGGACGATCATGTTCATGTGGCAGGCTCTCATCGCGGGAATTGTTTGGGTGTGGTGGCGCGAGACTCGCAATGCATGGTTCGCGCGCGTTGTGGCATGTGAGGCGGTTTTCATTTTGATCTTCACGCAATGGTACGCGAGCCGATATTTTTATGTGGGCGGACAGTTGCCGTTCGTGGTGATGATCGCGTTGAACGTTGGTCTGTGGGGGGCTATTCTGGGCGGCGGTTGGTGGCTGGATAAACGGCGCGCGATGGAATCGTCCCACAGGTTTCCTAACGAAACTCAGTGATTCAAAAAACCTGTGGGACGTTTTATCGGTTATAATTCAGTCACTGAATTTTGGATTAGGAGATTTATGCCCACCGCTCTCATTACAGGCATCACAGGTCAAGACGGTTCGTACCTCGCCGAGCTATTGCTTGCCAAAGGCTATCGCGTGATCGGCGTGGCTCGTCGTTCCAGCACGATGACCTATGAACGCATCAATCATTTACTGGACGACATCACCGTTGTTCAAGGCGACTTGCACGATCAAGGCTCCCTGCTTTCGTTCCTCGAAGAATACAAACCCACCGAAGTGTATAACCTCGCCGCGCAATCGTTCGTGCCGACCTCGTGGAACCAGCCCGCGTTGACGGGCGAGATCACCGCGCTTGGCGTGACGCGCATGTTGGAAGCCATCCGCTTCATCAACCCGAAGATCCGTTTTTATCAGGCGTCGTCGAGCGAGATGTACGGCAAGGTGCTTGAAGTGCCGCAAAGCGAAGAGACGCCGTTCTATCCGCGCAGTCCGTATGGTGTGGCGAAAGTGTACGGACATTGGATCACCGTCAACTATCGCGAGTCGTTCAATATGTTCGCCGTTTCGGGGATTCTGTTCAATCACGAGAGTCCGCGCCGCGGATTGGAATTCGTCACGCGCAAGATCGCCGACGGCGTCGCCCGCATCAAACTCGGACTGGCGAAGGAACTCCGCCTCGGCAACCTTGAAGCCCAACGCGATTGGGGCTTTGCGGGCGATTACGTCGAAGCCATGTGGCGCATGTTGCAACTGGATGAACCCGATAACTTTGTCATCGGCACGGGCGAGACTCACGCCGTGCGCGAATTTTGCGAGATCGCCTTCGATCATGTGGGCTTGGATTACAAAGAATTCGTCGTGCAAGATGAACGCTTCTATCGCCCCGCCGAAGTGGACTTGCTCATCTCCGATCCATCCAAAGCGCGGTCCAAGTTGGGCTGGGAGCCTTCTGTCAGCTTCAAGGAACTGGTCACGATGATGGTGGATGCAGATCTTGCGCGCTTGAACGGCAAATAATCTTTGCGATGAATGCTGTTAAGAAGTATCCGTACGTGATTGAAATTATCACTTTCATCGGAGTGATAATTTATATTGGAAAGTCTCTTTATTTCGCTCATTCTGCTCTATCTATCGGCGATGAAGGCGCGTATCTCTTCAAAGGGCTTGCGTTTGCGCGTGGGGAATATCACCCGTTTCAAGAGTATGGATTTTGGACGAATAAATCCCCTCTCGCCTTTCTTATTCCCGGGTATGCTCAATACTGGTTTGGCGCAGGATTGCGCGAGGCGCGTTATTTCGCGCTTGCTGTGAGTTTTCTCTTTTTAACAGGTCTTTGGATTGTAACGAACAGGCTTGGGGGCAAAGGCTGGGGAGCGATTGCGGTTTGGGTTCTTGCCCTGTCAGACGCTCATATTGGCACCTATAGTCAAGCGCTCTCACAAGGGTTAGTTGCTTGTATGATGGTATGGTTGTTGGTGTGCATCCTGGGTGAAAATCGCCCTCTGTGGCAACTTATTCTCGGATCTATGGTTTCGATCCTCATTGTTATGACGCGGCAAAACATGGCGATCGTTCCGCCGATTGTGATCTTATACATTTTTTGGCAATACGGATCCAAGTCTGGCTGGTGGGCATTTGGCGCAGGAGTATCTCTCCTTGTTGTGTTCCTCGTCCCATATTGGCCTCAAATCCTACAACTCTGGGCAGGATGGATACCCCAATCTTGGACACCCTTTCTCGATGATTTTCGTATCTCTGGAACATCCACCGGTACCTTTGGCGGTCCCAGCACGTTCGCGCAATGGCAAGCTTTTGCAACTGGCGTGCGCGATCACTTCTTTGTGTTGTTCGGGGTTATCGGGAGCATCGTGCTTTGGCCTTCCAAAAATAAATGGAAGACCCCCCGACAATTCAAAGATGCTGTATTCTTAGGAATTCTCTTTCTGTCGTTGTTTGTTCTGCACATGTGGGGATCGTTATTGAATGATTTTTGTGTTTTATGCTTTACATCCTACCAGATGTTTTTTAGCGTGGCGGGCTTGGTGTTTGTCTTGCTTATATTCTCTAATGGGGTGAGCTACTCCAAATACCGTACACCCCTGCTTGTGATCTGCTTGTTGTTTTTTAGCGCCACCCTGGGGTTATATTATTATCAGATTTGGGGCGACTGGCTTCTGGACACGATTCGTTTGCCGCGTTTTAGCAAGTTGCTCGGTGATGGCAGGCTTGTTTTCGTATCGCTTCGTGATGTATTGACCTACGCGCTTCAAGTTGCCCCTGATATACAAGCGCGTGCGGTTTCAGCCGCAGGAGGGGCGGTGGTGGGAATTTTGCTTATGGTTTTCAGCGGAATCGTTCTTCGTCAGTTTCTGGCAAATCGAAAAGGCCTGCTCTATTCCACGAACGTAATGATGTCTGTCATATTTCTGTTTACTGGCACACTGGCGCCCTCGATACTCGAATATGGCGAGTATCAGTCCGCCTGCTCCACGAATTTCCTATCCTACTATGAACAGGCAGGTAGGAAGTTGGCAGAAATTATCCCTCCTGATAGCCTCGTCTATTGGAAAGGAAGCGGCAGGCATCTGGCTCTTTTGCTGTACGAGGACGATTTCCGCTACTTTCCTCCCCAGATTACGGCTGGCGGCGGCTATCTTCTGGGGGACTCAAACGACTTGCTCCGTTTTGGGCTGTATAATCCAGAACTTGACAGGCAATGGCGAGAATCCTCAGATATATTTATCATCTGGCGGCATTTTCCCACCATCCATTTTGAAGATTTTTTAGACCAAACGAAATACGAAGCGATCCCTTTCGACATGGGTAAACTCCTCGATTGTGAAGACCCGCTGTACATATTCAAAAAACGCCAATGAATCTTTCTCTCGTCATCCCCGTATATAACGAACAGGATAATGTTCCGATCCTGTATGATGCAATAGGCAAAGCAATGAACCCCGTCGAAAAATCGTGGGAGGTGATTTTTGTCAACGACGGCAGTTCGGATGCAAGCCTCGATGTGTTGATGACTCTGGCAAAAAAGGACCCAGAGTATGTGCGCGTGGTCGACTTTCGCCGCAACTTTGGGCAGACTGCCGCTATTTCAGCGGGGATCGATCATGCGCAGGGTGAGATCATTGTCTTGCTCGATGCCGATCTGCAAAACGACCCCGCAGACATCCCCCGCTTGCTGGCAAAGTTAGATGAAGGCTACGATCTCGTCAGCGGCTGGCGCAAGGATCGCAAAGATAACCGCCTCACACGCACCATTCCCTCGAACATCGCCAACGGATTGATCTCCACCGTGACGGGCGTTCATCTGCATGATTATGGTTGCACGCTCAAAGCCTATCGCCGCGAAGTGCTGGGCGGATTCCGCTTGTATGGCGAAATGCATCGCTTCATCCCCGTGTTCGCGCATTCTGTTGGAGCGCGTATTACCGAGATTCCCGTTAGTCATCACCCGCGCAGATTTGGCAAAGCAAACTACGGCTTGGATCGAACCGTGAAAGTCATCCTTGACTTGTTCACGGTGAAATTCCTGCTTGAATATTCTCACAAGCCCATCCGTTTGTTCGGCGGTGCGGGAGTGGGTCTGATGCTATTGGGCGTTGTCGACCTGGGCTATGTTTTCATCCGACGCGCGTTTTTTGGCGTGCCAGCCTCCACATCACCGTTGTTGTTGATCGGCGTGATGTTGTTCATTATGGGCTTTCAATCCATCTTGATGGGCTTGATCGCCGAATTGCTCGCGCGCACCTATCACGAATCGCAAGCCAAGCCCACCTACACCGTGCGCGGAACGTTCAACATCAAAAGCGAGGAGTAATGCGCATCCTCGTTTTGAATCACGAGTTTCCTCCAGTCGGTGGCGGGGGTGGACGCGCTGCGGAAAGCATTTGCCAAACTCTCGCGAGGCGCGGTCACAACATCAAAGTGTTAACTTCACACTTCAAAGACCTGCCGCGCGAAGAACAACGGGATGGATACGACATCATTCGGATTCCCACACTGCGGACTCAAGCCTTCCGCGCGAGTTTTCTCTCGATGGTCATCTACGTTCTTTCGGGACTTTGGGCTGGGCTCCGCCTCGTCCGCCTTTTTCACCCCGACGTGATCCACGTCCACTTCGCGGTTCCCGCGGGCGCGCTGGCGTGGATGCTTTCGCGGTTCACAAAAATTCCCTACGTGTTGACCGCTCACCTCGGCGACGTGCCAGGCGGCGTCCCTGAAAAAACAGGCGACTGGTTCCGCTGGATTTTTCCCACCACGCGCTGGATCTGGCACGACGCAAGCGCGAGAGTTGCAGTCAGTGAGTTCACGCGGAGCCTCGCGCTCAAACACTACAACGAAGAAGTTCTCGTCATCCCCAACGGAATAGATGTGGATGGTGAAAGCCAATCTTCGATTCGAATCAACAATCCTCCCGTGATCGTCTTCGCCGGTCGGTTCATGGAACAAAAATCTCCCTTGCAGATCGTCCAAATCTTGAACGAAATAAAAGACATTCCATGGAAATGTGTTTTGATCGGCGACGGGCCGCTAATGCCCGAAGTGAAAAAGTCCATTGCAGAACTTGAGATAGGGAGTCGCTTCCTATTAACAGGTTGGATCACGCCCGACGAAGTGATGAAGCAATTCGAGCAGAGTGACATCCTTTTCATGCCCTCGCTTTCAGAGGGACTTCCCGTCGTCGGGGTGCAGGCATTATCAAAGGGACTCGCCATCGTCGCCAGTCGCGTCGGCGGGTTTGTTGACCTGGTGGATGAAAATCAAAATGGCTACCTGATCGAAGTGGGGAATAAAGAAGGATTTAAAATCAGGTTACAAGAATTGCTCACAAACCCCAGCCGCCTGTTATCATTGCGCCAAGCCAGTCTAAAAAAGGCGAACTCATTCGAAATCACCCAGATCGCGGAACGGTACGAGAAGATATTTGAAGAGATCGTGAGTTGAAGGCTCGTACCGCAAAGTTCACTTTGCGCTTGCGGATGACAACAAAAAGGCAAATCGCAAGATAAATCTTGCGGTACGGAGTGCTCACGTAATCTTGAAAGGATAACCATGACCGGGAAACAAGC
>WBZY01000423.1_pt1 | contig 32376 bp, 28 predicted proteins | sample 5204191 | NCBI WGS metagenome assembly WBZY01 (sample SAMN12344363, study PRJNA552823) | activated sludge metagenome | biome: Activated sludge suspended growth; feature: Anammox Sidestream; material: Wastewater; isolation source: activated sludge from anammox sidestream of wastewater treatment...
GATGAGTTCACGACCATCAGCTTCCGTGCTTCATCCACCGAGACGCTGCCCCAGTTCATGATGCCGTTGTTGCCGGGCCAGGAAAGACTGGCATCGAGGCCGGGAGGCGTGAACTTGCCTTCGTTGCGAAGCTTCCTGAACGCGATTCGGCACCACAGCTGATCGAGCTGGGTCGCTCCCCACATGTCTGCTTCCCGCATCGGCGCAGGCATGAAGCTCGGCATCCCGACCGACGCCGGCTGGGTCGCCGAGTAGTATTCTCCGGGCACATGGCCTTGTGGCACGGGTTGCTCTTCGACCGCGGCAAGCGGTCGCCCGTCGCGCCGATCCAGCAGGAAAATCTCGCCCTGCTTGGTGGGCTGGATGAGCGCCGGCACCGTCATGCCACCGATCGGCAGATCGACGAGCACCGGCTGCGAAGCGACGTCGTAATCCCATAGATCGTGATGCACCGTCTGGAAAGCCCAGCGCACAGTTCCCGTCGCTGCATCCAGCGCAACCACTGAACTCGAGTAGCGATCGAGCGTCGTGCTGCGCTGCCCGCCGAAATAGTCCGGCGTCGCATTGCCGGTCGGGATGTAAACGAGCCCCAGCGACTCATCGGCGCTGAACAGACTCCACGCATTCGGCGAGCCGCGCGTGTAACTTTCACCGGGTTGCCACGGACCGGCCTCATCCGGGCGGCCGGTGTCCCAAGCCCAGAGTTGCGCGCCAGTGATGGCATTGAAGGCACGTACGACTCCCGAGGGTTCGTCGATCGACATGTTGTCGAGCACGAAGCCACCGATGGCGGCTGCATCACCAATGACTGTCGGCGGTGAGGTCACCATGTAGTAGCCCGGCTTGATCTCACCGAGGCCGGCGCGCAATGAGACCTCCCCGTTCTTTCCGAAGCTTCGGCAGAGCGCACCAGTCACCGCATCGAGCGCAATCAGGCGCCCATCGAGCGTGGCGAGCAGAATGCGTCGCGGACAGTCTTGCACGTCGCCGCGCGCCTCGTGGTAGGCCACCCCGCGGCAGATGAGGTTGTACACGCCCTTCGTATCGATCTGTGGATCGTAACGCCAGCGTTCCTCGCCCGTTTCAGCATCGAGGGCAATGACCACATCGTGCGGCGTGCAGAGATAGAGTGTGTCGCCGACCTTGAGCGGGGTCGCCTCGAACATGTAAGCGGACTTGTTGCCGGGATAGGCTTGCGGCAGATCACCGGTGCGGAACTGCCAGGCGACCTTGAGTCGCTGCACATTCTCTGGCGTGATGTCGGTCGCCGGCGAATAGCGCGTGCCGGCGTTCGTGCGGCCGTAAGCCCGCCAGTCCGCCGCGTCGTCAACAGCGACCGCAGCTCCAGCCTGCACCGCCGAAGGCGTCATCACTGTGAGCGCTTCACGCGCGCCGAAGCCAAGCGCGAGGATCAACCCTGTTCCGGGCAGCACGACGAACGCGCGCGCCCCGCCGCGCGAGCGATCAGCGCGCGGTCCCTGCACCTCCACGAACGCACCGCGCACCCAGGGCATCAACAGGTAGAGCGCAAACGCGAGTGGCAGACCGAGCCGGGGCGCAAGCAGCCAGAAATCCAGTCCGACTTCGGCGAGTGCCCAGGCAATCGTGGCTGCGAAGGTCGCCAGATAGATCCACAGTCCGAGCCGGCGTGCCCGCCAGAGGAGCACCGCGGCGATGGTCGTCGCCAGCCCTGCCAGCAGGTAATACCGCGAGCCGCCGAGGCTCGCGAGCCGCGCGCCGCCGACCGCGTTCGACACGCCCATCAGCAGGAGCAATCCGGCGAATGCCCTGAGGGCCAGTCGCTGGCAGGAACCGATATTCCACTCTCCGCGGCCTGTACGATCGCCCGAATCCCCCGCAAAGACCGGCGGATCCTTCTGATGTGGCGTTTCGTACAAGGTCATGGTCACCCTCCCCATGACTGACGTGGGATCAATCGAGCCTATTCCTTGACTCGGACTCTGACATCATGTGATTGCTGTATGAGCAGAAACGATCGCTCACCTGGTCGTCACTCGCTTCGATTCTGCGCCGGAGGTTGAGCCTGCGGCTCCCAAGGGCTGCGCACAGCGCGATGTCCTTCTCCGGGACTCCAGGCAAGCACGCAATCCTTGCAGAGCACCGCAATCTCCTCGGCCGAATAGCCGAGTTCGGTCAGGATCTCGCGGCTGTGTTGTCCGACCACGAGCGGCGGTCCCTGGACACGAGCTGGCGTCCCGGAGAAATCGAATGCCAATCCGATCTGATCGAGCCGGCCAACGAGGGGATGCTCCCAGGAGCATACCCAGCCGCGCCCACGCATTTCCGGATCATCGTGCAGACCGAGCGCAAAACCCGGATCACACACCTCACAGGGCACGCCCGCGCTATCGAACAAGGCGAACCACTCGGCGGCCGGACGCTTGCGCAACTGTTCACCGAGGATTTGCGCGAGCGCTGCATCGTGGCAGGCGCGCGAAGCCGAATCCGCGAAGCGTGGATCTACCTGAAGCGCTTCCAGCCCGAGCGCGAGGCACAACCGGTCCCAATGCTCCCCGGTCGCAATGACGAGACACAACCAGCCATCAGCCGTTTCGTAGAGCCGCGACAGCGCGGAGAAGCCGAACTGAAGGCCATCGACCCGCGGACGCTCGAAGCCGGTGCCACTGGGCCGTGCAACGACATGGGACACGTTCAGGAGTTGCGCGTTCATGATGGAGGTTTCGCAAAACTGGCCGAGTCCCGTGCGCTCACGCTCAAAGAGCGCCTGCACGATGGCAATGGCAGAGAGCCATCCATTGCCCGTGTCACCCATCGAGCACAGGCTCCAGATCGGGCGTCCGCCGCGCGCCATACCCCCGTCCTCGTATTGCACGCCCGCGAGGCACCCACCGGTCTGGTCGTTACCCGGAAGCCGTTCGCGAGGACCACGCTCGAAGCCACGAGTATGGCAGTACACGAGGCGCGGATTGAGCGCCTTCAGATTCCCGTAGTCGATGCCCAGTCGTTCGGCGGCGTCGTAGCGCATGTTGTGCTGCACGACATCCGCTCGCACCACGAGCTCGCGGAGAACTTTCAGGCCGCGTGGATCCTTCAGATCCAGCGCGATGCTGCGCTTGCCGCGGTTGGCGAAGTAGGCGATGTGGTTCGAATGCCAGTAGGTATCGTATTGCGCATTGATCTTGATGACGTTCGCACCGAGGTCCGAAAGGATCTGCGTGCCATAGGGGCCCGCGAGCGCGAGTCCCAGATCGAGCACCGTGATGCCGTCGAGCGGTGCGCGAGGCGCTCTGGCCTGTGCACCGCGCTCCGACGTCGCCCCATCAGTTTTCATGCCCAGTGCGACCGGCGACGGCGCATTGTGGGAAGCGAGGACTGCCGCCTCTGCCTTGATCTCTGCCGTGTGCTCGCCCAGGCGGGCTGAGGGTCTGCCAATGCGTCCCCGGCTGCGCTCGAGTCGGTAGCTGATGCCAACCTGACGGATGCGCCCCAACTCCGGGTCTTGCAGTGCGGCCACGCACCCGTCGGCAAGAAGCAGCGGGTCGCTCAGCGCTTCTTCAGGTGTACGCACCATCTGCAGCGTCATTCCGGCGCGAGCGGCCGCGTCGACCCAATCATTCGCCGGAAACCTGCGCACTGCCTCGGCCAGCATCGGCTGATAGTGATTCATCACCAGCAGCTCTTCGGGCCCCGTACCGAAGCGATCCGGGTCGTTTTGCGCCTCGAGATCAGGTGTGGCATCAAGGCGCTCGCCGCGGGCTGCCGTCAGGATGAATCGCGGGTTCGGTACCCAATTCTGGATCCATCGACCATCGCGGTCCTGAAAGTGTCCCTTCGGAGAGCGCGCACCGAAGATCCAGGTGTCGAAGAGCTTCGCATCAGTCTTTTCCGCCCGCTGCCACACACCGCAGGCGCTGGCCAGCGCGCCCTGCAGCAGGGAAGTCTCGACCCACTGCCCGCGGCCGGTACTCTCGCGCACGTACAGCGCGGCGCTGATTGCTGTGGCTGCGGCAAAGAACGCTCCAAGGCTCGGCCAGTGCGAGGCCACGAACAGCGGACCTGCCCGTGGCGCGCCTTGCAGCCACTCGAATGGAATGTCGAAGTCGGCGAATACATCCGGCTGACGCGCCATGTGATGGACGGCGCCTTCGGGCCAGCCCCGCTGCTCCCAGTGCAGCCCCGTGCGGGCGGCAACGAGAGCGTCGTAGGCAGGTCGATTGGCGTGGCGATTGTCTCGCCCGTAACCGGTGATCGAACAGTAGATGAGCCTCGGATTTGCCGAAGCGAGCGTCGCGTAATCCATGCCGAGACGCTGCGTGACTCCCGGCGCGAAACTCTCAATCAGGACATCGGCATGTCGAGCCAGTGTAAGAAAGGTCTCGCGGTCGTCGGCAGATCGGAGATCGAGCACGCAATTGCGCTTGCCACGTTGCCAGACTTTGTAGCCGAGCTGACTTCGAAAGGGATCACCGCCCGGTGGTTCGACCTTCGTGACTTCCGCGCCGTGATCGCCGAGCAGCATCGTGGTCATGGGACCTGCGATGCCCCACGACAGATCGAGTACCCGGAGACCGTCGAGCACACCACCCATTCCGGGCCTCCTCAACCGCCACTTTTCCGACAACAATGCATCTGCCTGATGCCTCCCCACGCATCACGCGGACACCTTCCCGTTAGCGGTGACGCGAATTGGCGGTGGGTTGCGCCGGTACTCGCGGCATGTCTTGCAGTCAGCGCTTCGCCAGTGCCCGCGCCCTGGCGACGATACTCTCGACGGTGAGGCCGTAGCGATCCAGAATCTGCTGCGGCACGGCGACGGCGAGATCGCTATCGGGCAAGCCCACCGCGTCGAGCCGTGCGGCGATGCCGTTGCGGCCGAGCGCCTCGGCAACCAGCGAGGCCAGTCCGGTCGACGTGTTGTGCTCCTCTACGACGAGCAGGCTATGACCCTCGCGCGCGAGGCGGCAGATCGTCTCGCTGTCGAAGGGCTTGAGATAGACCATGTCGACCACGGTGGGTGTGAGGCCGGCCTCCTTGAGCCGCTCAGCGGCCTGCACGCACAGCCCTGTTCCGAGCCCCGTGCCGATCAGCGCAATTCCCTTGCCTTTCGTGATCACGTGCGCCGCACCGCGCGCGAAGCGGGGCGTGCTCTTGTATACATCACTCCCCATCGAACTCGGCGCACGAATGTAGAGCGGCAGGCCGCCAGCAACACCCGCGAGCATCAGCGCCCGCATCGCGGCATTGTCGGCCGCGGAAGCGATCGTCAGGTGCGGCGCGCCGCGCAGAATGTTGATGTCCTCGAGCGCGTGGTGGCTTGGGCCGAAGTAGCCCATGTCGAGCCCACCCCAGGCGGAGATCATCGTGACGGGGAGCTTGTTCATCGCGACATCGGTGCGGATCTGCTCCGCGCACTTCGGCGCGAGAAAGGCACCGATCCCGAAGACGAAGGGCCGGTAGCCCGAGGCTGCAAGCCCCGCCGCAACCGATACCGAGTTCGCTTCCGCGATACCGGTGTCGATGTAGCGATCCGGATGTGCCTCGATGAAGGCCATGGTCGCAGGTCCCCGCCCGATGTCCGGGGCGATCAGCACGATGTCGTCGCGCTGCTGCGCGAGTTCGATCAGCGTACGACCGACGATTGCGCCACCTTCGACTTCCGCTGCGCTGGTGTAGGAGAAGGGATCCGCCATCTCGATGGACTTGGTATTCATGACATCCGGCTCCTGATTTCCTCTTCTGCGCGCTTGCGGTCGGCCGGCCCGAGAAAACCGAGATGCCATTCGCGTGGCGAGGCCTCCATGAAGGAGACACCCTTCCCTTTCAGCGTGCGCGCCACGATCACCGTCGGCACACCCGACCCACTCTCCGGAAGGGCATCCAGCACTTCCACGAGGCGGGCGACATCGTGGCCATCGATCTCGACCGCGCGCCACCCGAAGGCCTCGAAGCGGCTCGCGATCGGCTCGATGTTCATGACATCCGAAGTCGGGCCGTTGGCCGAGCTGCCGTTCGCATCGACGATGGCGATGAGATTGCCGAGCTTGTAATGCGAAGCGAGCATCACCGCCTCCCACAACTGGCCTTCGTGCAGCTCGCCGTCCCCGAGCAGCACGAAAGTGCGGTCGTGGCCGCCGCGGTAACGCGAGGCGAGACAGATGCCGGCGCCCACCGAAAGGTTGTGCCCGAGCGATCCGGCGCTGAAATCGATGCCCGGGACATCGCGCATGTTCGGATGATCGGTCAGTGGCTGGTCGATCTTGCCGAACTTGTCGAGCCAGGCACTCGGGAAGTAGCCGAGATCGGCCAGGATCGGCCACAGGCCAACGGCAATGTGTCCCTTGCCGAGCAGGAACCGGTCACGGTCCTCCCAGTCCGGCTTCTTTGGGTCGAGTCGCAGGGTCCGGTAGTAGAGCACCGCCAGAATTTCTGCGGCACTGAACGTGCTCGAGTAGTGCCCGAGCCCTGCTCCCGCAATCTGCCGGATGGTCTCGAGGCGAATCCATTCTGCGCGATGGCGCAGCTCCTGGATCGAAAGGGCTTTCACATTCTTTGGCATGACGCCTCTCAGTGTTTCGGGATGTCGATCGCGGCGACGCGGGAGCACGCTGCTCCATCGACCGGGATCACCGCCCCGTTGACGAAGCTCGCTTCGTCGGAGGCGAGAAAGAGTGCAGCGGCAGCGATCTCCTCGGGGCGCCCGAAACGCCCGGGCAGGAGCGTGGCCTCATAGGCCGGTACGCCGCCCGGCAGGCTTGCTGCCCATGCGAGAATGGCGGGCGTACGGATGGCACCGGGCGAAATCGCATTGACGCGCACGCCGCTGCGGGCGTTTTCCACCGCGGCAGACAGGGTCAGATTGTTGACGCCCGCCTTCGCCGCTCCATAAGTGGCGAGCCCCGGTGCTCCGCCAAAGCCCGCTCCCGAAGAAATGTTGATGATGCTGCCCGAGCCGCGCGGCAGCATCACGCGCAGCGCCGCGCGCGTGCCGTAGAAGGCTGACGACAGGGTCAGGGCGAGCACGCGCTGGTAGCTTTCGTCCGTCGCGTCCTTCAGCCAGCCCGCATCCGCGCTACCGACATTGTTCACCATGACATCGAGTCGCCCGAAGCGCTGCACAGCGCCGTCGACCAGCGCTTCGACCGTGGCGGATTCGGTCACGTCGCAAGTCTGCGCCGTGACGCCGGCCACCTTCGCCGCGAGGGCCTCCACGGCCTTGCGATCGATGTCGCCGGCGATTACCTGCGCACCCGCCGCCGCCAAGCGCTGCGCGATGGCGGCCCCGATGCCGGAGCCCGCCCCGGCGACGATGGCAACACGCCCGTCGAGCCTCATGACCTTGCACTCATGGCATGTACACGCCGCCGCTCACCGAGATGAGCTGGCCGGTGATGTAACTGGAGACATCAGAAGCCAGAAAAATCGCCAGATGCGCGATGTCCTCGGGACGTCCCAGCCGCTTGATCGGCAGGTGGCTCATGTTCGGCAAGGTGCCGGCCTCGAGCGCCTGCTGCATGCCCTCTGGCGTGCCGACGAATTCCAGCCGGTTCCAGAAGCTCCCGGTAGAAACATCTTCATCGCGATGCGGCACGATCCAGCCCGGTGCAATCGTGTTCACGCGCACGCCCTTGGGTCCCCACTCATACGCGAGCGTCTTCGAAAAGCTGTTGACGAAACCCTTCGTGGAACCGTAGTGCACTACCTGCTGGGCGGCTTCTCCGAGCAGGGAGGAATTCGACGAGATGTTGACGACACTGCCCTTGCCGCGGCCGAGCATGTCGGCCGACACGGCGAGCGTGCAGTTCACGACACCGTCAATGTTGAGTGCGAGCTCCCAGCGGCGAGTCTCGTCGTCGAGATCCGCGAACGAGCAGTTGCGCTTCACGCCACCGGCGTTGTTCACGAGTACGTCGATGGGCCCGAAGCGCTTGCGCGCCTGCGCGACCATGGCATCCACGCTCGCGCGGCTCGTCACATCGGTCGCCACCGGGAGAATCGTGCCGGTGCAGCCCTGTTTGCGGGCGCGCTCCACCAGCTTCTCGCCCGTGGCCGCATCGCGCGACGCCGAGACGACATTCGCCCCCTCGCGTGCAAATTCCACCACCAGACCCTGGCCGATGCCGCCACTGCCGCCGGTGACGATGACCGTCTTGCCCTTCAGCCCAAGATCCATCCGCTTACTCCTTTCGATCCGGCAGTCCATAGGCGATCACGTAGTCGCCGATGGTCGTGCCCATGAACTGATGACCGCCGGCGGCGATGACCACGAACTGCTTGCCGGTCTTCGCCGAGACATAGGTCATCGGAGTCGCCTGACCGCCCGCGGGCAATCGCCCCTTCCACAACTCCTTGCCGGTCGCGAGATCGAAGGCGCGCAGATAGTTGTCGATGGCTGCGGCGATGAAGACCACACCGCCACGAGTCACGGCCGCCCCCCCCAGGCTGAATACGCCCGGGACAGAAATGCCGAGCGGCGCGTGATCGCGGGTGGTGCCGAACGGGCGCTCCCAGAGAATCCTGCGGCTGTCGAGATCGACCGCCGCGAGCTTGCCCCAGGGCGGCGCCATGCAGGGAAATCCGAGTGGCGAAAGGAAGGGCCCGAATTCGCTCGCATACGGCGTACCGAGCTGCGGCGCGATGTTCAGGCCGCGGGCGTGCCCGCTGCCTTCGCCCTGGATGCGCTCGGCTTCGGCACGCGGCACGAGACGATTGAGCATCGGCATGTACGACGCGTTGACGACCATGATGCGTCGTCCTTCGTCCACCGCGACACTGCCCCAGTCCATGGCGCCGAAGTTGCCTGGATACTGGATCGTCGGCGTGAGTGAAGGCGGCGTGTAGAGGCCCTGATAGCGACGGCTGCGAAACTCGATGCGACAGGCGAGCTGATCGAGCTGGGTCGCTCCCCACATGTTCACTTCGGTGAGCGGCGCGGGTGTGAAGCTTGGCATCCCGACCGAGTAGGGCTGTGTCGCTGAATAGCGTTCGCCCGGCGCGTCACCCTTCGGCACTGGTCGCTCCTCAACGGCCGCGAGCGGATGCCCGTCGCGCCGATCGAGCAGGTAGATCTCGCCTTGTTTGGTCGGCTGGATCAGCGCCGGCACCGTCTCGCCATCGATCGGCAGATCGACGAGCACGGGCTGCGAACCCACATCGTAGTCCCAGAGATCGTGGTGCACGGTCTGGAACGACCAGCGCACCTTTCCCGTCGCCGCCTCGAGCGCCACGACCGAACTCGAGAAGCGATCGAACGCTTCCGGTCGTTGTGCCCCGTAGAAATCTGGCGTGGCATTGCCCGTCGGGATGTAGACGAGCCCGAGCGCAGGATCGGCGCTGAAGAGCGTCCAGGCATTCGGCGAGCCGCGCGGATAGATCTCGCCCGGCTTCAGGGGACCCATTTCCGCCGGCCGCGCCGCATCCCAGCCCCAAAGTTCTTTGCCCGAGATTGCATCGAACGCGCGCACCACTCCCGAGGGCATGTGGGTCGAAACACCATCGAGCACGAAGCCGCCGATGATGGCTGCATCGCCGACCACCGCGGCCGGTGAGGTCACGAACTGGAAGCCCGGCGTGACATCCCCGAGGTTGACGCGCAGCGAGATCTCGCCGTTCTGCCCGAAGCTCTGGCAGCGCGCACCGGTTGCTGCATCGAGCGCGATCAGGCGCGCATCGACGGTGGCCACGAGAATACGCTTGGGACAATCCGATACCGCGGTGCGTGCTTCGTGATACGCCACACCGCGGCACGCCAGCATGACGACGCCGGTCGTGTCGACCTTCGGATCGTGTCGCCAGCGCTCCTTGCCCGTTTCGGCGTCGAGCGCGATGACGATATTGCGCGGCGAGCAGATATAGAGAGTGTCACCCACCTGGATCGGGGTCGCCTCGAACATGTAGGCAGACTTGTTGCCGGGATGGTTTTCCGGCAGGTCTCCCGTGCGGTACTGCCACGCGACCTCGAGCTGCCCCACATTTCCGGGCGTGATCGCGGCTGCTGACGAGTAACGCGTACCGGCGTCGCTGCCGCCGTAGGCGTACCAGTCCGTGGTCGCCGGATCGCCTGCTTTGGCCGACGTCGCGAGGGGAGCCGCCACGGCACGCACTTCGCGCCACCCGAAAGCAATCGCTGCCAGCAGTCCGGCTCCGAGCAACACGGCCCCCGCACGCACCGCGCCGCTCGATCGCAGGGCGCTTGCACCCTTCGCTTCCGCGAACGCCCCGCGCACCCAGGGCATGAGCAGGTACAACACGATGGCGAGCGGCAGCCCGAGGCGGGGCACGAGCTGCCAGAAGTCGAGCCCCACTTCGGCGAGCGCCCAGATCACCGTCGCCACGAAAGTGGCGAGATAGATCCAGAGCCCGAGCCGACGCGCGCGCCAGAGCAGCACGGCGGAGGCGATCGTCGCCACGCCCGCCAGCAGGTAGTACCACGAGCCGCCAAGCCTGACGAGCCAGGCGCCGCCTCCGGCGAGCCACACGCCCAGCACCAGCAGCAAGCCTGCGAACACTTTCAACCCGAGCCGCCGGAACATCATACCGCTCACCCCGCCTTGATCTTTTCGAAGAGCTGCATGATATCCGCGGTGGCCGGTGGTGATCGCCCTTCCACGATGCACCGGGTGCGCAACTCCAGCACCTGCCGGAAGAACTCGTCGTCCGGCACGATCCAGAACCTGTCTGCCTCGATCGCGGCGAAGACCTGTGCCGCGAACTCCTCCGGCGACATGCTCTTCGCCACGGCGCCCGCCACGGCGTCGTGAAACTGCCGTTCGCCTTCACTGTCGAGACGATTGCGTTCCGCCGCGGGGCGCAGGCGATCCGATTCCCAGATGCCCGTCGCCACTTCGGCGGGACACACACAGGACGCCGTGACCGGCGCCTGCTCGAGCGCGAGTTCCGCAAACAAGGTTTCGCTGAGCGCGGCCACCGCGTGTTTGCTCGCCTGATACGGCCCCATGAACGTGCCGCCGCCCATCAGCCCGCCCTGCGAAGAGGTGTTGACGACACGCCCGGCCTCACCCTGTTTCAGCATCCGGGGTACGAAGCTGCGGATGCCGTGGATCACGCCGTAGACATTCACCTCGAAGCTCCAGCGCCAGTCGCGCATCGGGCGCTCCCAGCTCTTGCCATCGACGAGCACGCCGGCGTTGTTGAACAGCAGATTGACCTTGCCGTGCTTCGCGAAGACATGATCTGCAAGCGCCTCGACAGCCGCTTCATCCCGCAAATCGACGCGGCGCGTCTCGATCGACTGCCCGCGATCGCGGATGGTCTTCTCGAGCCGGGCGAGGCCCGGCTCATCGACATCCACGCCCACCACGTGCATGCCGGCCGCAGCGGCATGGCGCGCGAGCCCGCCGCCGATGCCGCTGCCGGCGCCCGTGATCACGCAGACCTTGCCTTGCCAATCGCTCATCTCGGGGGCCCGCCGCTCAGAAATTGATCTTCACGTCGACCCCGTAGCGGCGCGGCTCTGTAAAGAAGAGTCCGCCGAATCCGAGGCCACCGAAATCGATGCCGTAGCCGAGGTTGTTGTGATCGGTGAGGTTGTCACCCCAGATTCCGACTTCCCAGGAGCCCTTGTCGCCGATCGGCATCCCGCTGAGCGCGATCCGGGCGCGCAGGTTCTCGGTCCCCGGGTCTTTGACTTCTTCGTTGAAGATGTTGATGGAATCGAGCGGGTAGTAGTAATTCTCGCCACGCTCGGTCCAGTCGACCCGCGCCGTGAGCTCGCCGACGCTGAAAGGCTTGAAGGTGTAGGCCGCACCGATATGCAGGTTCTCCTTGGCGACCGCGGAAAAACGCGCCACTTTCGAGATATCGCTGATCACATCGGTCACCGGATCGCGAAACAGGTAGCGGTCATATTCAGGATCGGTATAGCCGTAGGCCGCATTGACCGTGAGTCCCTCGGCGAGCACCGCCGCAATCTCGAGCTCGAAGCCCTTGATGGTTGCTTCCGCGGCATTCACCGTATAGCCGACCGAGCCTCCGGTGCCCGACTGGAACTGCTGCACCTGCAGGTCCTTGTATTCGGTCTGATAGAGGGAAAGGTTCGTGCGCAGCCGGCGATCGAGCCACTCGGCCTTCAGGCCGAGTTCGTAGGCGGTCGCCTTCTCGGGCTCGAATCTTGCGAGGAAGGGCGAACGCGGTGAAAACCCGCCCGCCTTGTAACCGGTGGAGACACGCCCATAACCCATGACCGTGCCGGTGAACTGGTAATTCACCGATGCGAGCCAGGAGGTGTTCGAGAAATCGGCCTTGCCCGGCTGCACAAACAGGTTGGAGAAGAATTCCTTCTTGTCCTGCGTGTAGCGCGCCCCACCCGTGAGCTCGAGCCGATCGTCGAACCTCGCGGGCCGATAGCTCACTTGCCCGAAGACCGCCCTGGATGTGGTCTCTCCGCCGAAGTTGGACACTGGCGACAGATTGAGCGCCGCCTGCCCACCGGGCAGCACGAAGGTGAAGCGCTGCCGGTTGTACTCGGAGGCACGCTCGAAGAAATAGAACGCGCCGGCGACGAAGCTCCAGTGCTCCATGTTCCCGAGCGCCTGCAGCTCTTCCGAGTACTGGTGCTGATTCTGCGGCCCGTTGTGGCAATTGTACGGGCCGTAGAGATCCTGTATGCCAGCGAACTGGAAGGTCACCGGATCGAGCACGGGTCCCCGCATCACGCCCTGCCCCGTCAGGTTGCAGATCGTGTCCTGCTGGAACGAGCGGTAGGAGCTGATCGACTTGAGGGTCAATGCATCGCTCGCCCGGTACTCGAGCGTGAGGTTGTGTCCAAGCGTTTCCGAGTCGCTGTTGAAGCGTCCGTCGAAGGAGGCCTGCTGCCCACTGTCGAGGCGCTGTCGGCTCAATTGAAATGGCGCTCCGCCAAAGAGTGTCGAGTTGCCGTAATAGCTCGCGACATCAGCCGATGCGACCACCGTCTGGAAGAAGGGTGCCGTGCCGCTGCGCTCGTTGTAGTCGAATGTGTAGTACGCGGTGAGGCGATCGCCGAAGTCTCCGTACAGCGAGAGCCACACCGCATCGTTGTCGTAGGCGCCGGGATCGCGATCATCCGGCGCAAGCGTGTTGTCGAAGTAGCCATCGCGCTGGCGGTGCAGATAGGCGATCGTCGCCTTGACCGGTGAACCGAAGAGGTAACCGGTATCGACGCGCGTGCGAGTGGACCATTCGTTGAAGCGCCCGAAATTGAGCTTCTCTTCGATGCCGAAGTCGTCGCCGGGCTTGCGGGAAATCAACTGCACGGCGCCTCCCGTCGTGTTGCGCCCGAAAAGCGTGCCCTGCGGACCTCTCAGCACTTCCACGCGCTCGAGGTCCACCAGATCGAACACGGCCCCTGCCGTGCGCGCGATGTACACGCCGTCGAGGTAGAGCCCGACTGCCTGTTCCGCAGTTGCGGCCGGCTCGGTCTGCCCCATGCCACGGATGGTGATGGCGGTAGCGGTCGTGCTGGAGGGCTGGGGGACGATCGCAAGATTCGGCACGAACTCGGCGACGTGGGTGATGTCCTTGAGGTTCAGCTGGTCGATGACCTCACCGGTCACGGCCGTGACGGAGACCGGCGTCTTCTGCAGCGATTCTTCCTGCCGCCGGGCCGTTACGGTCACCTCGGCCAGTTGTTCGGAGACCTGCGGCGCCGCGCCTTCCTGCGCGTTGGCGCCGCCATTCAGGCCGAACACGCCCGCTGCCGTACAGGCTCCCGCAACCAGTATCGACTTGATGTCCCTGAAATTCATATTGCATTTCCCTCGTGAGACGTAATTCGATTCAAACCAGAAGATCCGCATAATTCTCGCCATCGGCCGCAATCACGGCGAGCGTGGTGAAGGTCTCCACGGTCTGCCCTTCCGGCACCAGAATCTTCACCAGCCGGCCGCTCGCAGTCGCCGGTGCCTGCTCGGTCGCCTTGGCGGACTCGATCTCCACGATCGGCTCGCCTTCGCTGACCAGGTCGCCTTCCGCCTTCAACCACTTCAGGACCGTGCCTTCGTTGATTCCCATGCCCCACTTCGGAAGTACGACTTTACTGGCCATGATCCTCGCTCTTCTCCGGATAGCACCGCCTTGCGGGCGGCTGCCGTGATCTTGTCCTTGTTCGGGTACAGCGGGCGCTCGAGCTTCGGGCTGAACGGAATCTGCACATCCGGCGTCGTCACGCGCTGGATCGGCGCCCGCAGCTCCGCAAAGGCTTCCTCCGCGACGATGGCCGCTATTTCCGCGGCCGCACCCGCCGTGCGATGGGCATAATCCACCACCACCAGCCGCCCGGTCTTCGCCACCGAGGCGAGGATCGTCGCCGCATCGAGCGGCACGAGACTGCGCACATCGATGACTTCGGCAGAGATGTCTTCCCTGGCCAGCTGCCCGGCCGCGGCCAGGGCGTGGGGCAGGCAACCCGCCACCGACACGAGGGTCACATCGGTGCCCTCGCACCGCACGGCGGCCTTGCCCAGCGGCACGAGGAAGTCCGGATCGGTCGACACCGCTTCCTTCCTGCCCCAGAGGTCGTTGTCCTCGAAGACGATGACTGGATCATCGTCGCGGATCGCGCTCTTCAACATGCCCTTCATGTCGGACGGCGTGGCGGGCGCGATGACCTTCAGCCCCGGCACGTTCATGAACATCGGATAGGGGCGATCCGAGTGCTGCGCGGCATTCGCCCCGTTGTGCCACATGGACATGCGGAAAACGACCGGCACGCGCACCTGGCCACCGGTCACGTAGCGCAGCTTGGCTGCCTGGTTGATGATCTGGTCGGATGCGAGGTAGACGAAGCTCGCAATGGTGAGATCCACGATGGGCCGCAAACCCGTGATTGCCGCACCGATCGCCATGCCGGAAAACCCGAGCTCGGAGATCGGAGCGTTCCAGGTGCGCCTGGGGTCGAGCTTGCCGAGCGCGCCGCTGGCGGAATAGAGCGCGATGTCCTCGCCGATCAGGATGACACGCGGATCGCGCTGCATCTCCTCCTTCTCGGCTTCCAGTATCGCGTTGAGATAGGTCAGCTCGACGGTTGACATGTCCGTGCTCCGGTGGAGTTCAGGCCACGCAACCGATGGGGTTGCTGTAGAGATGGTCGAAGACGCTCGCGGAATCGGGATGCGGGCTCTGGCGGGCAAACTCCACTGCCCCGGCAACCGTCCGCTCCACGCCACGCTCGATTTCCGCGAGTTCGTCCTCGCCATGTCCCGTCGCGCGCAGATGGCCGCGATACAGGACGATCGGGTCGCGGCTCGCGCGATAGCGCTCGACTTCTTCCGCCGCCCGGTAGTGCGAGGGCATGAAGATGCCGATGGCGTGCTCGTCGAAGCGATAGGTCTTGGCCTCGATCAGACTCGGGCCCTCGCCACGACGCGCCCGGGCGACGGCAGCGTGCGTCGCCTCATGGACCGCCTCGAGATCCTGACCGTCGACGATCACCCCGGGAATGTCATAGCCCGCCGCGCGCTTTGCGACATCGGGCTGGGCATGCGTGCTGAGCGCGGGCGTGGTCGCGGCGTAGAGGTTGTTCTCGCAGAAGAAGACCACGGGCAGTTTCCAGACCGCGGCCATGTTCAGGCACTCGTGGAACACGCCCTGGTTCGACGCGCCATCGCCGAAGAAGCACAGGCTCACCTGGTCCGTGCCCCGCACGAGGGCGCTCAGACCCGCTCCCGTGGCGAGCGGAATGCCACCCCCGACGATCGCGGACTCGCCGATGATCCCGACGCTGGTATCGGCGAGATGCATCGAGCCGCCCCGACCCTTGCAGATGCCCGTGCTGCGGCCCATGAGTTCGGCCAGCAGCGGCGCAAGCCTGGCGCCCTTGGCGATCGGGTGGCCATGGGAGCGGTGCGTACCGGTGATGTAGTCGTCGTCGCGCAGCGCCATGCAGGCGCCCACGAGCGCAGCTTCATGGCCGATGCTGGAATGCACGGCCCCCGGGATCTCGCCGGCGGCAATGCATCGCGGCAGAGCCTGCTCGAAGGCCCGGATCGCGAGCATGCGCCGGTAGGCTTCCCGGCGTCGTTCCGCTTGCAGCGTCATGGTCAACCCCCGGTGACGATCGAGTTCCGGGCGAGCCTATACTCCGGCTCCGAACGCGACATCGTGCACTTGCTGTATGACCGAGCCCCTGGCTGGCGTCTCCGAACTCGTCAGAAGACTCTACGCAGGCGTGATCGAAACGCCGCCGTGGGAAGGCTTTCTGCACGGCATCCGCCGGGAAATGGACTGCAAGGCCACCCTCATCATGCTGATGCCTCCGGGTTCGGCGGTCGTCAATCTGATCAGCGTCGTCGGCGGACAATCGGAGGTGACGAGCGCCTACCGCGGGCAGCTGTTCGCACTCGATCCCTTCGTCAATCTGCCCGAAGGGCGGGTCATCACCCTGCACGAGTTCGTCGGCGCGCGCGAACTCGAGCAGAACGAGTACTACAACAACTTCATGCGCGGCGTCTGGGGCGTGGGCTTCGTGCTCGGCTTCGACGTGCGAACGGCGGCTGGCTACACGGCGGGCCTGCGCCTTTGCCGCGGCATCGAGTCCCTCAATTTCGACGCCGCGGCGCACCGGCTCGTCAACGAACTCGTGCCGCACCTGCGCCAGGCGATCGAGATCTTCGATCGCGTGCATCACCTCCAGGTCGAGGAGATCGAGCTGAGCGATGCGCTCGACCGGCTCGGGGTCGCCGGCTTTCTGCTGGATGTCACAGGCCGCGTCACGCAATCCAACCGAACGGCAGCCGCGCTGCTGGCTGGCGCGGCAGGTATCACCATACGTCATGGACGCCTGGTCCTCGGGAGCGAGGATGCGCAGCGGCAGCTCGGCGAGGTGCTGGCCCGGGCGCATAAAGCCGCGGATGCGCCGGCCGGGGAGCCGTCGCACGTGCCCGAAGTCATCACGATCCGGCGCGAGCCGGGCTCACCGTCCCTGGCCGTCGCCGCGCGCATCCTGAGCTCGCCCGCCGACCTGCGCTCGGACCATACGCCCGTGGTTGCGCTCTACGTGAGCCGCCCCGAGCAGGGCAGCACCCTCTCGCCGGCCGTCATCCGCCAGCTGCTCGGCGTCACACCGGCCGAAGCGCAACTCGCCGCCTGCCTCGCCAACGGGGCCACGATCAACCAGGCGGCACAGGAACTGGGCGTCACGCTCGCCACCGCCCGCACCCAGCTCTATTCGATCTTCAGGAAGACCGGGATGCATCGCCAATCCGAACTCGTGTCGGTGATTGCGCAGACTTCGGCCCGGCTGCTGCAGCAGTAGCTACGCATGGCTTAGGGAACCTCTGCCCAGGCGTGGCCAAGCGCAGTCGCTGACTGATTGATGAGACGGCTGAGCATGAGATTGGCGAGGGGGAAGGCCGTGAAACAGCCGCGCGGCGTTCTTCGCCAAGCCGCGGTAGCGCACCTTGGTAAAGCCCCATCGGTCCGCGAACCGGCGAAGTGGGCTATGCGCCGAAGACCCCGTACCGGGACAGCATCACGTACATCGTGCTGGAGCCGCTGGACCTGATGGCACGCCCGGCTGCCCTGGTGCCGCCGCCGCGGAAGCACCTGATCCGATGCCACGGGGTATTCACGGCGCACAGCCAGCTGCGTGCAACAGTGACGCCTGGGCATCAAAGCAAGGACAAGAAGCCGCAGGCCCAGAGCGCTGACAAGCCGGTCACGCCTCCCCATGTGGCGATGAATTGGGCGCCGCCAGTGCAGACAAGCCTGCTTTGAGGTCGAGTTGAAGGTGAAGGGCGTTCGCTGACCGGTGAACCGGCCGGGCGGGGGCTTACGCGGCGGGCATGTACTCTGGAGGGTTTCTTGGCCCCGGTATTGCCGGGCAGAGCCCGTCTACGCCCGGCTCGGGCTCACCATTAGGCCGGTTCCAATCCGTCGAAGTGCGAATGCAGATCAGCATTTCTGGCTGAACATATTGATTTCGGCATAACGCACCCACATCTAGCGAAGAACACATGGGGTGCAACATGCTCGCTTCGTATCACACGGACAGTAAGTCACTGAGATTCATTCCACTTCTGGCCGCCCTGCTGGCATCGATGACAGTGGTTTCTTGCGGAGGCGGTGGCGGCAATTCACCACCAGCGCCAACGCTTTCATCGATTTCCATCACGCCATCGACGCCTTCCATCGCCCGCGGCACCACGCAGCAATTCACAGCAACAGGCACCTACTCCGATGCCAGCACGCGGAACCTCAGTTCGAGCGTAGCTTGGGAATCCGACAGCACCAGCGTGGCCACGATCAGCAGTTCAGGCTTGGCGACAGCCGCGGGTATCGGTACTTCGACGATCCGGGCCACAACAGCTGGCATCACGGGCACCACGACGCTCACGGTGACAGCGCCTGTACTGACCTCCGTTGCAGTCACTCCCTCGAGTGTCATCTTCAATTACAAAGGCGCAACGCGACAGTTCATCGCCACGGGAACCTACAGCGATCAGTCGACCGCCCAGATCACTGGCTCCGTGACCTGGGAGAGCTCGGCCCCTGCCGCGGTGTCGATCGAATCGGACGGTCTTGCCACGGCGGTGGCATCCAACGGCTCAGCGACCATCACCGCACGCTCCGGAACGATCCAGGGCACGGCCTCCGTAGACGTACAGACAGCCGTTGTGTCTGGCACCGTCACCCTGCCCTCCACGGAGATGGGTTGGCAACCGTCGATCGCCGGGCTGCAGAGTCAAGGTGACGGTGGCAAGGTTCGCGTCCTCGGCACCGACATCGTCGCCGATGTGGTGCCCACCGGCACCACCACTGGCACGTTCAGCCTGAGCGGCGTACCGCTGGGCGGCGCTGTCACGCTGCAGTTTGACGAAGGCAGTTATTACGACATCTTTTCGGCGGCCTCGAAGCGCGCAACGGTAAACGTCGCCAGCGCCGCTGTGACCGGCGTCAGTTTCAACTTCGCGTACCACTGGCGCGAACTGGCTGGTTATCCCCCGCCTTGGGGCACCAACAATTCGCAGGGACCGGTGTCCTGGAAGACGCAGTTCCTGAGCGAAAACCTTGCGTTCATCGCATTCCGCATCGACGTACCGAGTGAGCGTGTGGAGGTCTGGCGCACGCAGGACCGGGGCGCGACCTGGACTCGCGTGGGGCAATGGATTTTCGACCAGGCCCTATGGGACACGGGAAGCTATGCCTACCCCACCTGGGACAACTTCTACTTCCTCGATGCCAGTCGGGGCGTGATGCATGCCACGTCGAAGGGAATTCCATGCGACGGCGGCGGCGCATATTTCCAGACGGGCGACGGCGGACAGACCTGGAACACGCGCGCTCTGCCATTGGCGCCCACCACCGGCTATCACGTGCAGACGCAGGGCTACGCGCGCATCGGCGCAGACCGCATCGTGATGGCCGGGACCATCGGCTGTGGCGTGCAGGGCTATGTCAGCGGATTCTTCGATGCCATCTGGGAGAGCCCCGACGCGGGCGTGACTTGGGCGATGCAGTGGCACTCGCCGCGCGACTCGTCCGGTGCGTTCATCGGTATCGACGCCAACAGTGCTGGCCGCGCGGTGGCGTATCGGGGAGGCGGCATACAGGAGTTCATGCTGCGTGACCCGCAGGGCAACTGGACGGCGCGCGCCAACCCCGGCGGAATTCGCAATGACAGCCGCGACGTGTCGATGATCGGGGAAGAAACCTGGCTCATCAGCTCCGGCGGTGCGGCGGCCAACGGCTTGTATCGCAGCCCTGACGCCGGCACGAACTGGGCCCAAGTCTCCGGCGGATTGCCACAGGACTTCGATTTCGTCACGTCGCTGAAAGCCTTCGCCCAAGCCGGGGGACCGGCAGTCGTAACCTACGATGGTGGCGTCTCGTGGCATTACCAGGCGGCGGGCGGCGCCATCTGGCCCGGAGTCATGGACGTATGGGGATTCGACCGCACCCATGCGGCTTGGGCGGAGGTGGGTTTCGGCGATCCCAACCAGCGCGGTCAGTTATTCACCTACGTGGAGCCTGCACAGGCCAGCGTGAGCTTGGCCTCATTGCCGGTCGGCACCAGCGCAACCGTCGGACGCGGCTCCACCGGCAACATCCTGGCGCGCGCTGAGCTGCGCAGCGATGGTCCGGTACCGGTCAGCATCTCGTCCGTCACGTTGCACGCCTCGGGCTCCGGCAACGACGCAACGGGCGTCGCAGCCATCAAGCTCTGGCGCGACAGCAATGGCGACGGCGCAGTCGACGCGGGTGACGCCTTGCTGGGCACCGGCACCTTTTCAGGCGACGACGGCACCGTCACATTCAATACCGCTGCGATGCCGAGCCTGCAACAGACCCAGTCGCTGCAACTGCTGGTGACCTGCGATCTGGCGCCGATCACCGGCTACTCCGGCAGTTTCCGGGTCAGCATGGCTGCAGCGGATATCGTGGCGCAGGACGCCGATGGTGGCGGCGCCGTGGCATTGACCATGCCGGCCGGCCTGTTGATCACCAGCCGATCGCTCCACGTTGCCCCGTGAGCCTGCGCCGGATCTACACTCGGAGGGGTCGGATTCGAACCCCTCCGCGATTGACTCAGGGCGGTTTGCGCGCGCGGAACATGAATGGGTCGGTTTATCCCTCGATGGCCGGATTGCCGGGCAGGGCCCGTCTGCGGCCGGCTCGGGCTGACCATCAGGCGTGTTCCACCCGGCTCCACGAACTTGACCGTGCGGCAGACCCGGTCTGATTTTCCTATCTGGATCCGGTAGCTCGTCTTGCCGCCTTGGAGCCACTATCGCGCATGCACCTGACCCGGTTCCATGGGGTATTCGCGGCGCACAGGCACCGCCTGTGCAGTCTCGTCTTGAGTGGCTCAATGGACAGGTGCTGAGCGTGGACGGCGGCGTGATGCTGCTGCAAGACCCGCTCCGCCAATCAGCCCGGCACGGGGTTCGGCGGCACCCAGTCGGGATCGATGCGGCCATCGACGATGCCTATCCGGCGGTCGGCGCGGCCAGCGAAGGCCGCATCGTGCGTCACTGCAATCACCGTCTTGCCGTGCTCGTCAACCAGCGTACGCAGGATCTTCTGCACGTTCGCGGCCGAGTGGGAATCGAGGTTGCCCGTGGGCTCGTCGGCCAGCACGAGGAGCGGATCATTCGCCAGCGCACGCGCAATCGCCACGCGCTGGCGTTGCCCTCCGGACAGCTGGCCCGGCAGCTTGTGTTCGTGCCCCTTCATGCCGAGCATCGCCAGCAGCTCCCGCGCCCGTGTGGATGCCGCGGCGCGATCCAGCCGGCCGAGCCGCATCATCGGCAGCAGCATGTTGTCCAGCACCGTGAACTCGGCGAGCAGGAAATGGAACTGGAACACGAAGCCGAGCTTGCGCAGGCGTACGTCGGCGAGTTGGTTCTCATCGAAAGAGGACGTGTCCTGGCCGTCGAGATGAATGCGTCCCGAGGTGGGCACATCCAGCAGGCCAAGCAGGTACAGGAGCGAGGACTTGCCCGATCCGGACGGCCCCATGATTGCCACGAACTCGCCCCGATCGATCGTGACACTGGCATCGTCGACGAGGGTGACGGGAACCACGCCAGGCAGTGTGCGCGTCAGGTGCTCCGCCACGAGCAACGCGCTCACGTGGCACCCCGAAGGATGCTGACCGGGTGCACGCGCGCGCCCTTGCGCGCCGGCAGGAACGAGGCCACGACCGTCGAGATCATTGCGAAGCCGAAGGCGAGCAGGAACTGATCGGGGCTGCGGTCGAGCGGCAGGTGGGTCAGGTCGCCAGGCATGTCTGGCACGCGGATGCTGATGCGCCCGAGCAGATGCATGAGCCCGAGACCGGCGAGGAGACCGCCCAGGCTACCGAGCAGCCCGACGATCACGCCCTCGGCCACGAAAATGTCGCGGATGTCGCGCGCGTGAAATCCCATGGATTTCAGGATGGCGATGTCGCGCGTTTTCTCCATGACGATCGTCGAGATGGTGTTGTAGATGCCGAAGGCTGCCACCAGCAGAATCGCGATGACCACGGTGTACATGATGATGTTGCGCACCAGCAGGAGACTCATGACATCCTCGGAGGCCTCGATCCAGGAAACAGACTTGTAGCCGATGCGCTGTTCGATGCGATGCGCCACATCACGCGCGTGATAGGGATCTTCCAGCTGGATGATGAAGCGATTGACGCGGTTCGGCCGGTCGAGGAGTGTCTGAGCGCGTTTCAGCAGCACATAGCCCTGCGTCTCATCGTAGCCGGCATTGCCGGTGCGGAAGATGCCGACGATCTTGAGCGTCCGTACTACCCCTTCCGAGGTGGCCACCGTCAGGTTGCGCCCCATGGCGAGGCGGAACTTGTCGATCAGCCCCTGTCCCACGACGATGCCATTGGGGTTTGCGGCGAGCGCATCGAGCGAGCCGGCAACCAGCTTCTCTTCGATCGTGGACACTCGCGCGATCGTCGCAGGGATGACTCCGCTCAGTGTCATGCCTTGCACACGGCCGGCGAAGGTAAGGACCACTGATCCGGTCAGCACGGGCGCGACCCGCAAATCCTCGATCGATTCGATGTAGCGGAGTTTCTCGCGATAGTTGCGGATGCCGCGCACCTCGCGTTGCGGCTTCACACCCTGGATCGCGACCACGGCTCCGGGCCAGCGCACCTCGGCCGGCTGCAGGCTGGGCGCGCGGAAATCATCCGACACTGTGATGTGCGGGCTGTTGTCGATGAGTCGCTTGATGAAATCCTGCTCCGAACCGCGCATCAGCGCCGAAACTGCCAGAAAGAAGGCGGTACCGAGCACGATCCCCGAGAGCGACACCAGCGTCTGGCGCCGGCGTGCGAGGATATGCGTGAGGGCGATGCGCAGCGCGAGCGCCATTGCTGCTTATTTGTCCGCCAGCTTTGCGCGCACGCGCCGGGTCGTGCGGAGCGATTCAGTCGGCTGCGCGACGACCAGATCCTGTGCGTCGATCCCGGAGCGGATTTCCACGCCGGCGGTGCCGCGGATGCCTGCCGTCACGGGTAGCTCCGCGAGGTCCTCGCCGCGCACGACCCACACATGTCCGTCGACCACCGTGGATGCAGGCAGCAGCAGCGCTGCTTCGCGACGCGCTACGATGATGTTCGCCTCGGTCGTCATGCCGATGCGCAGGGGTGTCTGGCCCTGCAGGCGGATCCGCACCCGATAGCTTCGCGTCGTGGCATCGCCCTTCGGCGTCACCTCGGCCACCACGCCGTCGAAGACCTCACCAGGGAACGCATCGGCGTGGATCACCACCGGCTGGCCGACGGCTACACGCGCGATGTCCTCCTCGTCCACATCTGCCGTGACGCGCAAAGGCGCGTCGGTTGCAAGATAGAGGATCGGCTGGTTGACGGCGATGTACTGGCCAATCTCGCCATCGCGCCGGATGATCTCCCCGTCGGCGGGGGCGACCAGCGTCGTGAAGGCGATCTGCTCGCGGTTGCGCGCCACGGCCGCATCGGCCGCCTGCAGATCGGCCAGCGTACGGTCGCGATCCGCAACAGTGCCGAGACCACGCTGCAACAGCATCTCGGCGCGTTCGTAAGCCTGGCGCGCGTAGCGGGCACGCGCGTCGAGCTCAGCCTGCGCCGCCCGGAGATCTGCCGACTCGAGGTGCGCCAGCACCTGGCCCTTGCGCACCCGTGCGCCTTCATCGGCTCCCAGCCCGACCATGCGCCCGGCCACCCGAGGTGCGATCGGCACCTGGATCGTCGGCTCCACGATTCCCGTTCCGTAGACCGCCTCGATGGCGGCGCCGCGCGCCGCCTGCACGACCTCCACCGTGACGGGCCGCACTCGCCACCAGGCGAATGCAGCCGCAGCGGCGGCGGCGATGATCAAGAAAGCCAGCAATGGGCGGAACGAGACTTGCATCGGGCAAGTGTAACCAGTCGGCCGCTCATCCCGCCTCTCCAGCGTCGGCGCAGTGCCACCCCCTGCGGGGGTTTCCCGTTCGGGGAATGGTTGTGCACATCCGGGATACCGCGCTCCTGCAGGTGCGCGGCAATGGCCCGGTAGACGATTCCGAGCGCCGCGCCGGGCAGCGTGCGCCCGCGGGCATCAAGCGCTTCGAGGAACGCCGGGTAGTGGCGCTCGACCAGCTGATAGAGAAGTGTCGTCTCCCGACGATGGCGCTTGTAGCGCGGTCGCGCGGGCAACGGCTGAAGGCGCGACTGATGAAGAGCAGCAGGAGGACCAGCGTGTCATGCCAGGCCTTCATCGCCTCGCGTTCATTATCTCTCCGGAATGGAAAGCCCTAACAGCTGATGCTGGCCCGGCACGAGCCTTCGGAGCGGAAGCGCGCAACGGGTCGGTGGCGGCGCGGGCCGGGCGTGGTGGCGAAGGACAAGAGACCGGTCAGGATCAGGGACTTCATGAGCGTCGCCCTTCGCGTTGTGTCTTCTGCTGTTCGTGCTCTACCTGGCAGCCGATGCAGCGCTTGGCGGTCGGGTAGGCCTTGAGGCGTTCGTAGCCGATGTCCACGCCGCAATCGACGCAACTTCCATAGCTGCCGCTGGCAATGCGCTGCTGTGCAGCGAGGATGTCGCGCACGTCCTGGACATCCTGGCGCACCACCGCGAAGTCGGCGGCGAGCGCCACCTCGGCCAGCGCGGCATCGAGCTGGTCCGCCGGCTTGCCGGCGAGCGTCTCCTGCTGGCGATCGTTCCGTGAGCGCGACAGGACCGAATTGATCTCCTTGATCTCGCGGTCGAAGCGCTCAGCCATCATCCCGTGCAGGTGCTGGATCTGCTCGGCAGAGAGTTTGGCCATGTCAAAAACCCCTGTATGAAAGATCAGATGAACAACGGGAATCGTTCGTCGTGCCGGAAGAGGTCGCGAAGGTCGGCGGGCAGCTGGCCGCGCACATCTTCGACCTGCCCGCTGCTGATGCTGTTGGCGACGATCCCGGCGATGGAGGTCAGTATCCACGACGCTTGCGGCGCATCGACGCCGAGGCGTGTGCCGAGGTCGGCCTCGATCGAGGCGCGCGTGATCGATTTGTCGGGCCCGGGTGGCAAGGCACGCAGGTGCGGCTGCAGGAGCGATGGCAATTGGGCGATGAGATCGCCCGCCTCGTTCGGCGTGAGTCGGCGCACGAGCGCATGGAGCACGGCGTCGAGCGCGTGTCGTGCGCGCTCGAAATCCTCCAGCTTCGTCTCGGCGCGCACCTCGGCCAGCATGCGCGTGAGTGTGGCCTCGGCGCGCGCCAGGCTGCGTGAGCGTGTGCGCGGCAATGTGCTGGGTCCACCGCGACCGAGCTGGGAGTGTACGATCGCGGCCAGCGCTTCGAGCGATGCGGCTTCATCGAGCAGCAGGTCATCGAGCGTCACCATGCCGATGACGCGCGTGCTTTCGAGCAGAGGGATGCGGCGCACGTTGCGCTCCTGCATCAGCGCAATCGCATCCTTGATGCTGGCCGCGGAATCGAGCGTTGCGGGCGCCGGCGTCATTACCGCGCTGATCGGGGTTGTCGCCGGATCGAGTGCGCGCCCCAGTGCGCGCACTGCGAGGTCGCGATCGGTGACGATGCCGACCACCCGCCCCTTGTCCTGTACCACGACGGCGCCGATGCGGTTCTGCTCGAGGGCGCGCGCGGCCTCGAGGACCGAACTCTCCGGATTCAGGACCACAAGCCGTGGGCGTCGGTACCATCGCAGGGACATGGTGGGCTCCTTTGAGACGATCGTCAGTCGGTTGCGGCGGCGCGCCGTCCGCCACGACGCGGCTTGCGGCGCAGGTAGGCGCGATCGTCGGCATCGACGACAATCCCGTCTGCTCGCATGAAGGCCGGAACCTCGTAGGCCGACTCGGGTCGGCCGGCACGCCTGGCCACCGCCGTCTTTGCAACCCACAGCCGCGCACGCTGGGGGTTGTCGCACGCGCGCGCGCGACCGCGTGTGGGGGTGTTGCGTCCGCGCATGGCCATGGTCTCTCCCCTGTGCGTTACTTCACCGGATATGGGTGCGAGAAAGCGGGTTTCAAGGCTCAGTGTGGGAAGGTGCGATGAATGATCGTCGATCTGTGTCTGCGGAGGGGGGCAGGCACGCGGCGCATGGACGCCATCGATGCGTTCCGCGGCCTCACCATCCTCGTGATGATCCGGGTCAACCAGATGGCGGGTGTCGACGGCCTCTCGCCGAGATGGAAGCACATGCCGGTTGTCGCGGATGCGATGAATTTCGTCTCGTCAGCCTGCCATGGATCCGAAGGCGAAGGACTTGGCGCTGACTGGTGAGCCGGGCGGACCGGAGCGGAGTTGCAGGTTCTGCTGCAACTCCGCACCCGTCGGCAACTGCGCGTGGCGGAACACCGGCGGCCCCCGCCACCGGCAGGTACACGCCATCGAGGAAGATCATGCGAAATCAGGTGTTCAGGTTCAGCGCTGATCCGAAGCGCTGGCTCACTGTCACCGCGCCGGTGTGACAGCGCACAATGGGCCGAACCCCTCAGGATCACCGTCCCTGGCCGTCGCGGCACAGGAACTGGGCGTCACGCTCGCCACCGCCCGCACCCAGCTCTATTCGATCTTCAGGAAGACCGGGATGCATCGCCAATCCGAACTCGTGTCGGTGATTGCGCAGACTTCGGCCCGGCTGCTGCAGCAATAGCTACCGGATTGCCTGGTTCGGGAGGATCGCAACCCCAAAGGCCGCGAAGCTGTGGCACAGGCGCGGATTGACCAGCCACTCGGGGCACTCCGGATCGAACCAGCGATCGATGAACGCCCAGTGATACGGGTGGAGCATGTACGGCCCCATCAAGCCTGCGGTATCGACGAACTCCTGCTCCCAGACGTGCGTCCATGGCAGCTCGCCCGCCGCCTCGGTCACGCGACTGAACCGCCAGTTGCGGATGGCGGGAATGTACTTGGGCATGAGGACCATTTCGGCTTCGAATTGCGCAAGCCTGGCTTCGCTGGCGGCGCGATCCGCGCAAAGAAGCAGCGTCCGATGGATACCAGTCGACAGGCCTTGTTCACGCACGCCGATCGATCCGTGGCCAAAGAAGGCGGTATCGGCCCGCTCCACGCCCGCGCCGTTCAGGATCGCATCGATGCCGGAGCGGGCGGTGCGATAGGCAACCTCGTCGCGGAAGTTCCAGATCGCGGACAAGTCCCCACCATTGAAACTGCCCTCCATCACTGGCGCAACGGCCGCCCCGAGTCCCGCGAGCGCGGCGCGGATGCGAGCGGCTTCGCCCTCGAGGTGCACGAGCGCAATCAGGCTATACATCGGTCAGCTCCGCGACATCGGCTGCTGCTCCACCGAAATGTCGGCTGCGCGAAATGATCAAGTCCTGAATCGACGCCCAGAACTGCGCCACGGCCGGGTCGTAGCGCGACTGCACCGCCTGCCCCCACCAGCCGCCAGCACCTTCGACAGTCCACAGGATCGTCAGGCGGTTGGACGCTTCCTCGAGCCACACGGGCGGCGATACGATGACTTTCTCCAGCGTCATCCCCCGCGCGACGCCGCCCGGGACGTAGCGTTCATGATAAGCAGCCAGCAGCTTGCGGCCTTGGCCGGGCGCGGCGAGCAGGTCGTCGATCAGATATACCGTGTGTCCCATGCTCTACTCACAATCCCCGGGAGAATGCAGATGAAGGCGATGGTGCTGGACCGGTTCGGCGGCCCCGAAGTTCTTCATCTGGCCGACATCGAGCGCCCCCGCGCCGCGCCTGGCCATGTCGTGGTGCAGGTGGTCCTTGCGGGCGTCAATCCCGCGGACTGGAAAGTCCGTGAAGGCTGGCTGGCCCCCTACTTTCAGATTCAGTTCCCGTTCGTCCCGGGGTTCGACGCGGCCGGAATCATCGCCGAGGTGGGGGAAGGCGTCGAGGGGCTGAAAACGGGCGATCGCGTCGTGACTCCGGGCAATCAAGGCCTGGGCGAACGCGGTTCCTATGCTGAATACGTGCGGGCCGCGGCGGAGCGCGTGATCCCACTACCGGATCACGTGAGCTTCCGGCAGGCCGCAACGCTGCCGACCGCGGGGATGACCGCGTGGGAGGCGACACTCGACAATGGCAAGGCATGTGATGGCGCACGCGTCGTCGTCAACGGCGGCGCGGGCGGATGCGGGAGCTTCGCCATCCAGATCGCGAAGATGGTTGGCGCGCGCGTCGCAGCAACCTGCAGCGCGACCAACGCAGACTATGTGCGTGCGCTGGGAGCGGAACGCGCGATCGACTATCGCAAGGTAAATGTGCCAACGGCGATTCGGGATTGGGCGCCTGAAGGCGTCGACCTCGTGGTCGATACAGTCGGCCAGGGGACCTTGATCGACGTGCTTCCCGCGATGAAGCGCGGCGGAGTCATCTGCCCGATCGGCACGCTCATCCCCGATGAACCCCACATCGATACTGCGGCGGCGCAGGCCGCGGGCGTGACCGTGATTCCGACGATATCCACCTTCGCGCACCAACCGCGCCAGCTTCGCGCACTCGTCGATGCGCTGGCGACGGGCAGGATTTCGGCCCCCGCCACGATCATCTTTCCGCTGGTTGAAGCCGGAGAAGCCCATCGACGCGTCCAGCAGGGCCACGTCCGGGGCAAGATCCTGCTCGAAATCTAGTCCGAACGGACCAGCCGGTATCTACGTAGGGCGCCCATCGAGCCGATAGGTAAATATTGAACGATCGATATGTAAGTTAACCCTCGCCAACCTTGGGGACATGACGTGAAAGCTCTGGTTGCGCTCGAGCTGAATCGCCTCTCTGTCGAAGATGTCCAGCTCGCCTCCCCGCGCGCTGGCGAAGTTCTGGTCCGCATGAAAGCGGCGGGTGTCTGTCATTCCGACCTGTCAGTGGTCAATGGCACGGTGCCGATGCCGCTGCCCATGGTGCTCGGCCATGAGGGCGCCGGCATCGTCGCCGAGGTCGGCCCGGGGGTCACAAATGTCGCGGCCGGCGATCACGTGGTGCTCTCTTTCGTTCCGACGTGTGGCGAGTGCGGATTCTGTCTGCGCAAGGAACCGCATCTGTGCGTGCGGTGCGATGCGGGCGGGCGCATGTGGGACGGTACCAGTCGCCTGCAGCTGCGCGGCCAGGAACTCGGCGCCATGTCGCAGCTCGGCTGTCTCGCGCAGTACGCCGTGGTCCCCGCCGCGAGCGTCATGCCGATCGATCGCACGATCCCCTTCGACTGCGCCGCCCTCGTGGGCTGCGCGGTGATGACGGGCGTTGGCGCTGTAACCAATACCGTACATGTCGAGGCGGGCTCGACCGTCGCCGTCTTTGGCTGCGGGGGTGTGGGCCTCGCCGCCATCCAGGGCGCGCGTCTCGTCGGTGCAAAGCAGATCATCGCGGTGGATCTCGCCGACAACAAGCTCGAGTACGCGCGCCGCTTCGGCGCCACGCACTGCGTGAAGGCGGGTGAGAGTGTCGTCGCCGAGGTGCGGGCGCTCACCAGGGACATGGGCGTCGATCACAGCTTCGAGATGACAGGGCGCCCCGCGGTCATGGAGCAGGCCTATGCGGCCGCGCGTCGCGGTGGAACCGTATGCATCGTGGGCGTCGGCCGCTACACGGAGTCGATGCAGCTCAATGCCCTGCTGGTGGCGAGCGAGGGCAAACGCATCCTCGGATGCTTCTATGGGAATGCGAACTTCCGGGTGGACATGCCGAACCTGCTCGCGCTCTACCAGGCGAAACGGCTCGACCTCGATGGCCTCATCACGCAGACCTACAGCATCGGGGACGCGCCCCGGGCCTTCGCCGATCTGGAGGCCGGGCGCAATGCGCGCGGCCTGGTTCTCTTCGACTGACGCGCCGGCCGTACGGGGGATGAACACATGAACGACGGCAAGTCCCTGTTCGATCTGTCGGGCAAGGTTTGTCTCGTCACCGGCGCGAACCGGGGGTTGGGCCGGGCCATCGCCATCGGCCTGGCCGAAGCGGGCGGGGACGTGGTGGTGGCCTGTCGCGACTCGAAATCAGGCCATGGTGTGGCAAGCGAGATCGAGGCACTCGGGCGTCGCGCGCTCGTCGTGCCCTGCGACATCGGGCGCTGGCCGGATCTCGAAAACCTCGTGAGCGAGACCTGCAGGACTTTCGGACGCATCGACGTGCTGGTGAACAATGCCGGCATCGCCCACGATCCGCTGCCGCTCGCGAACGTGGACGAGGCGATGTTCGATCGCTACTTCGAGGTGAATGCGAAGGGCCCGATGCACCTGTCTGCCCTGGTCGCACAGCGCATGGCGCAGAGTGGCGGCGGCTCGATCGTCAACGTGCTGACCTTCGGCGCCATCAAGCCGGGCGGCTTTCTCTCGATGTACTGCTCGAGCAAGGCAGCAATGCGCTCGCTGAGCCGCAGCATGGCCGAGGAATGGGCGCCCATGGGCATCCGCGTGAATGCCATCGCGCCTGGCCCCTTCATGACCGACATGCTGAAGGAGCTGGCGGACTCGACCGAAGGCTTCATGGATTACTCCGTGCAGACGACGCTCCTGAAACGCGTCGCCGAGCCGCACGAAATCGTCGGCCCCGTGGTGTTCCTCGCGAGTGCCGCCTCGAGTTACGTGACCGGCCAGATCCTCCCGGTCTGCGGCGGCGGGATCTCGATGTGAGCGCACACGCGATCAGGAGCCGCGAAGAAACCCAGGCGCGCCTCGACGTGCTCGGTGCCGCAGTGCTGCGGCACACACCTGAACAGCGCTACACGGTTGCGGATCGCTTCGAGGCGCTCGCTACAGAGCATCCGGATCGCACGTTTCTCATCTGGGAGAACCGCGAGATCAGCTACGCAGCCGCCAACCGGGAAATGAACCGCTGCGCGCACTTCGCCCTGGCGCAGGGCCTGCAGCCGGGCGACACCGTGGCGATCATGCTGGAGAACCGCCCCGAATTCCTCTACCTGTGGTTCGGACTTGCCAAGATCGGTTGTGTACCGGCACTCATCAATACCCACATCGTCGGCGCTGCCCTGCTGCACGCGGTGGGCGCAAGCACGAAGAGCAAGGCATTCTTCGTCGGCAGCGAATCCCTGGCGCAGCTCGACAGCGTGGGTGGACTCGAGGGGATGACCACCCGCCTGCCGTGCTTTCTGCTCGGTGACGACGGGCGAATCGCCGGCCAGGCGGTGCAGGCGAACGACGCAAATCCGCCGCGCGCGCTGCGCGAGGGCCTCACCGGCGAGAGCACGTTCTGCCTCGTGTTCACCTCCGGCACCACGGGCCTGCCGAAGGCGGCGATCATCACCCATATGCGCTGGCTGGCGGTGGGTGACGGCTGGACGGCACTGTTCGGGCACGGCCCGGATGATGTCTTCTATTGCGTACTGCCGCTCTACCATGTGGCGGCCGGCATGTCACTCCTCTCCCAGGTGCTCGCCTGCGGTGGCCGCATGCTGCTGCGCCGGCGCTTCAGCGCGAGCCGGTTCTGGGATGACGTGCGCGCCCACCACGTGACCGTCACCCAGTACAGCGGCGAGATGTGCCGTTATCTCGTGAACCAGCCGCCGCGACCGGACGATCGCGCGCACAGCCTGCGCATGATGTCCGGGGGCGGCATCAACGGCGAGGTGTGGGTGCGCTTCCAGGAGCGCTTCGCCGTCCCGCACCTCATCGAGGGTTACGGCGGCACCGAGATCAACTGCGGACTCATGAACCTCGACGGGCCCAGCGGCAGTTGCGGGCGCATTCCCTTCAAGGAGCGCAGCAATGTCCGGCTCGTGCGCTATGACCTCGAGACCGGCGAACACCTGCGCAATGCCGACGGCACGCTCATCGAATGCGCACCGGGCGAGGTGGGCGAGCTGATCGCCATGATCGTGAAGCTCCCCGGCATCGGCGCGGGACGCTTCGACGGCTACACCGACGCGGAAGCGACAGAGCGCAAGATCCTGCGCGACGTTTTTCGCCCGGGGGATGCCTGGTTTCGCAGCGGGGACCTCTTCCGCCGCGACGCGGAGGACTATTTCTATTTCGTCGATCGCACGGGTGACACCTTCCGCTGGAAGAGCGAGAACGTCTCGACCACCGAGGTGGCCGAGGCCCTCGGCACCTATCCGGATCTCGAATCGATCACGGTGTACGGGGTTGCGGTGCCGGGCGAGGAAGGGCGTGCGGGCATGGCGGCCCTTGCGATGAAGCCTGGACGGGTCTTCGACCCCAGCGCGTTCTTCGAACTGGCGGAGAGGAACCTGCCCGGTTATGCGGTGCCGCTCTTCGTGCGCATCCTGCGCGAGGCCGACATCACTTCCACCTTCAAGTTGCGCAAGACCGATCTGCAGCAACTGGGCCTTGAGCCCGGCCCGGACGATGATCCGGTTTTTTTTCTCGATGCAGCGAGACGCACATACGTCCCGAGGAGCTGACGATGCAGGCGAAACGGATTGAAGTAGCCCCGGAGGGGCTTGGGGAGCCGATGGCGGTGCTGTGGGAGGGATTTGCGGCGCGCAAGGTGGCGCTGACGCCGGCGCCGATGGGGCTGCAACCT
>WBZY01000424.1_pt1 | contig 32351 bp, 29 predicted proteins | sample 5204191 | NCBI WGS metagenome assembly WBZY01 (sample SAMN12344363, study PRJNA552823) | activated sludge metagenome | biome: Activated sludge suspended growth; feature: Anammox Sidestream; material: Wastewater; isolation source: activated sludge from anammox sidestream of wastewater treatment...
GTCGTTACCTAATGAGCGCAAGACTCGGTTCTGACGGTCGGCTAACTTTGTCAGGTTGGCTTTTCATCCAACTGGTTATTACAAGCTTGGCCTGGCGCACTAACACTTTAGTTTTTTGAAAAATTACAATAATAACAATGTTACCGCACGGTGTAAGGGCGAAGCATTTGCCATAAATTGATATAAATGTATTCACATCCCAAGCAGGCAAATGCTTCGCCCCTACTTTTTCAAAAAACTAAAGTGTTACAAAAAAACAAATTTCCTGTGAGGAGACAAGCCCGGGAAAGAGAGATGAGCGTGGTGCTTGAAAGAAATGTGATGACAGGAAAAAGAGAGGTTTTTGCGTGAGAAAGGGAATACTGCTGCACGTTCTTGTCAGCATGGCTAAAGCAAAGGCAACTCCTTGGGAACTACAACAATGCCTTTTTCTGTTACGGTAAACTGCCGGGCGTCTTCTTCTGGATTGTATCCGATCTGCTTTCCGTCAGGAACAATGACTGATTTATCAATGATGGTATTTCGAATTTTGACATTTTTGCCGATTCGAACACCATCCATGATAATTGAATCGTAGACTTCGGAATGATCTTCGATTCTCACGTTTGGCGATATAACAGACTTCTCTACGCGTGCCCCACTGATAATACATCCGTTGGAAACCAGGGAATTCAGCACCATACCGCACCTTCCGCCAGGAAATAGCTCTGAAAACACGGTCTTTGCCGGCGGATACCGTTCATAATACGTACGAATCGGCCATGACGTGTCGTAGAGATTAAAAATAGGTTCAACCTGAACAAGATCCATATTCGCATCCCAGTATGCGTCGAGCGTTCCTATATCTCTCCAATATTTCACTGCTTTATTGTTTTTATCATTAAATATATATGCAAACAATCGGCTATTACTGATCATTGAAGGAATAATATTTTTTCCAAAATCATGGCTGGTATCCTGTTTTGCGTCTCCAATAACCTGCTTTACCAGTACCTCCGTATTAAACAAATATATTCCCATAGACACCAGCGCCACATTGGGATTTGAAGGTATTGGCCTGGGATGCGGCGGCTTTTCTACAAAATCCGTAATTTGCAGATCGTTATTAATACTTACGATTCCAAAACGATTCGCTTCGTGCAAAGGAACCTCCAGACAGGGGATGGTTACCTCTGCCTGCTTTGATTCATGGAATGCGATTAATTCACGATAATCCATTTTATAAATATGGTCACCGGCCAGGATCAAAACTTTTTCCGGTCTTTCTCTTTCTAATACGTAAATATTCTGATAGACGGCATCGGCTGTACCCTGGTACCACAAATCACTTGTTCTCTTTTGTGGTGGAATACTTTCAATAAATTCACCCAGTTCGTAATTACCTATATTCCAGCCAATGCGTAAATGTCTGTCAAGTGAATACGATTTGTACTGTGTCAACACGGAAATCTTTTTCAAACCCGAGTTCAAACAATTACTTAAAGGGAAATCAATAATACGATAGATGCCGCCGAAGGGTACCGCTGGTTTCGCTCTGTCTTTTGTCAGTGGATAGAGACGTTCACCCTGTCCACCGGCAAGCAACATCACCAGCACCTTTTCAGCCTTGTCATATATGAAAAGAGAAGACATATGATAGTGGTATAAATTTCAAATAGATAAAGGAAATTGATTACGTAATATTCATCGTCATGAGAAATTCAGCGTTAGTCTTTGATTTTGCCAGCCTGTTCTTCAGTAATTCCATGGCCTCGATTGGATTCATTTCGTTGAGCACCTTTCGAAGCATCCACATGCGTTTAATTTCCTCTGCATTTACGATCAACTCTTCTTTCCGGGTACCGGAGCGGGTAATGTCTATTGCGGGAAATAATCTGCGATCTGCCAATTTCCTGTCAAGATGCAGTTCCATATTCCCCGTACCTTTAAACTCTTCAAAGATCACCTCATCCATTCTGCTACCGGTATCGATTAATGCCGTGGCAATGATGGTAAGACTGCCACCCTCTTCAATATTTCTTGCTGCTCCAAAAAACCGCTTCGGTTTTTGTAATGCGCTGGCATCCACACCACCGGAGAGGATTTTCCCGCTGTGAGGAACCTCGGTGTTATATGCTCGCGCTAATCGTGTAATGGAATCAAGGAGAACAACGACGTCTTTACCGTATTCCACCATTCGTTTTGCCTTTTCAATCACCATTTCCGCCACCTGAATGTGTCGGCTTGCTGGCTCATCAAACGTAGAGCCAATAACTTCCGCTTCCACAGACCTGGCCATATCAGTTACTTCTTCCGGCCGTTCATCAATAAGCAGGATAATCAAATACACTTCGGGATGATTCTTGGTAATACTGTTTGCAATCTTTTGCAATAACACGGTTTTTCCCGTTCTGGGAGGTGCAACGATCAGCCCTCTCTGCCCCTTCCCAATAGGGGTAACGAGATCCATAATCCTTGTTTCAAACTCTGTCGGGCTTTTTTCTAAAAAAATTCTTTCTGTGGGATGTAAGGGCGTCAAATCATCGAAGACTATCTTTTCTCCCATAATTTCCGGATTCTCAAAATTGATTGCCTCTACCCGTAATAGCGCAAAATACCGTTCAGTATCCTTTGGTGGCCTTATCTGTCCGGACACAATGACGCCGGTCCGGATACCGAACCGGCGGATCTGAGACGGAGAGATATAAATATCATCCGGACATGGTAAATAATTGTAATCCGGTGACCGCAAAAATCCAAACCCTTCGGGAAGCACCTCAACTACTCCTTCCCCATACATAAGGCCGTTCTGATTTACCCGCTCTTTCAGGATTTTGAAAATCAAGTCTTGCTTCTTCAGTCCCGTATACTCTTTGATCCCCTCATTCTTTGCGGTTTCCTGCAATTCCTTAATGGTCATTTTCTGCAATTCGGTAATATGCATCTCACCGCGTTTAATTTCTTCGTATTTTTCATTCGTTTCCTGATCTACAACCACGGGCTCTTTTTTCCCATTTGGCGCCGACATGTAATGTTTCCTCCTTCAAAGTTAATTGATAATCATCCTTTTCCCAGATAGAGTTGCCAAAATTCTTTTATCTGTCTGTAAGTATTTTCCTCGGTAAAATTATTATCGATAATGTAATCTGATTTCTTTCTTTTGTCCTCCAAACTCATTTGAAACCGTTCCCTTTTTTCTAATTCACCGTCCTGCCAATGACGGCTGATTTTACTCCGGTTTACTCTATGGTCTCTTCCGGTATTGACAAAGATAATGTAATCACAGAGCAAAGAAAGATCGGACTCTTCTAATAATGCTGCATCAATTACAACAACCTTGCGGCGTCTCCGATTTTCAATCTCGTCTATCCTTAATCGTATCTGTTCAATAACAATGGGGTGCAGAATACTACAAAGGTCACCTAAACTCGTCTTATCCTGAAACACAATCTCCGCAAGCCGCGATCGGTCTATCTTGCCATACATGTCCAGGATGCTATTTCCAAACCGTTCGATAATTTTCGCTTTTATACCTTTTGTGAAAAAGAGTTTATGGCACATTTCATCAGCATCAATAACCTCTGCGCCTAATGAAGCCAGCATACGCGCTATAGTACTTTTTCCACTCGATATTCCACCGGTTATGCCAATAACTTTGGGTTTTGAATTCACACGGTTTCCATCCAGTTTATCCCGGTTTTTATGTTTACCTTGATGGGAACTTTCAGCGTAACGGCATGACTCATTTCCTCTTGCACAAGGGAACGCGTCAATGGCAATGTATTATTTTGCACCTCAAAAAGCAATTCATCATGTATCTGAAGAAGCATCTTTGCCCCGTAAACGCCTTTCTTCAACTGTGCATGAATATTGTTCATGGCAACCTTGATTAAATCGGCTGCAGAGCCTTGAATAATGGTATTAACAGCAATACGTTCCGATAGGTTTCTCAGTTTTTTATTTCCAGAACGAAGATCGGATACAGACCGTCTTCTATGAAACAGCGTTGTTACATAACCATGGGTTCTTGCCTCTTCTATAACCGTGTCCCGGAATCTTTTTACCCCCTGGTATAAAGTAAAATAGGTGTCAATAAACTCCCGCGCTTTTTCCAGAGACAGCCCGGTATCGCGCGAAAGTCCGAATTCACTTAGTCCGTAGATTATTCCAAAGTTAACAGCCTTTGCATTCCGTCTCATTTCGGGAATCACGTTTTCTATTGGAACGTTATAGATTGCAGAGGCAACGGACGAATGAATATCCTTGTCCTGATGAAATGCTGCCACCATGGCCTCATCCCCGGAAAAATGTGCCAGGATGCGTAATTCTATCTGTGAATAATCTGCCGATAAAAATACGGTATCATTTTCACACGGGACAAAGGCACGCCGGATTTGTCTCCCCATTTCTGTACGAATGGGAATGTTTTGCAGGTTCGGATCGCTGCTACTGAGCCGTCCCGTTGCCGTGACGGTCTGGTTAAATGAGGTATGAATGCGGCTGGTATTGGGATTTACCATCTCCGGTAAGGCATCGGCATAGGTATTTTTTAATTTCATAAGCTGGCGGTATTCGAGGACTAACTTGGGCAAGTTATGTTGCCATGCAAGAGTGGTCAGGACATTTGCATCCGTTGACAATCCCGTTTTGATACGCCTGAGACGGGGTAATTCAAGTTTTTCAAAAAGAACCTTACTCAATTGCCTGGGTGAACTGATATTAAACTCGTATCCTGCGGAAGCATGGATCTCCTTTTCTATCTGTTGCAATTTCACAGTTAAAATATCGGATATCTTTTGTAAAACATGAATGTCGGCACAAATCCCATTCCATTCCATTTCCGCCAAAACATAAATCAGTGGTATCTCTATGTCCTGCATGAGTTGCGATAATGTATTTTCTTTAAGATGAGGTTCCATAACACTGGCTAAACGAAATGAGATATCAGCATCCTGACAGGCATATTTACAGACCTTTGCAACATCAGCCTTATCCATCGTGATTTGTTCTTTTCCTGATCCTATTACTTCTGATGTAAGTATGGTCTTATACGATAAATACTCAAAGGCTATATCGTCCAGGTTATGATTCCTTTTCCCTGGATTCAGGAGATAGGAAGCAATCATCGCGTCAAATGCAATCCCTCGTAAATGAATGTTATTGTTTCTGAGTACCAGGATGTCGTATTTAATATTCTGCCCTATTTTCCTAATATTTTCGTCCTCCAAAACAGGACGAAGTTGAGATAGCACGATATCTGCGCTTACCTGTGCCGTTCCTTCTGGTGTCATCAATGGTATATAATGTGCCTCACGAGCCTTCCAGGAAAACGAAATCCCCACGATCCTGGCAATAAGAGGATTCGTGCTGGTCGTCTCCAAATCTACGGCAATTGTCCTTTGGGTAATCAATTGGGCAAGAAATTCATGAAACTTTTCTCTGGTATCTACCAACTGATACCTTGTTTCCTCGGTCTCTGCCGTAGCAACCATATCTGTAAGAAGGGTGTGGAACCCAAGTGCTCTGAATAGTTTTTTTCGTTCAGTTGTTTCTGATGTGTTTCTCTTGCACGCATTCATGTCCAGAGCGATAGGGATATCGCGACACAGAAGCAAGAGTTTTTGGGAAAGCCGTGCCTGGTCGGCAAATAACCGTAAATTTTCCTGTCTTTTCTTTCCGGAAATGAGACTTACCTTGGTGAGCACAGATTCCAGCGATCCCCATTTTTGGATAAGTTCCAATGCTGTTTTATTGCCAATGCCGGGCACTCCAGGTATGTTGTCTGCAGTGTCTCCAGAAAGAGCCAGTACGTCTACTACCTGCTCCGGGCGTATCCCCTTTTCCTTGAAAAGGGACTCCTGGTCAATCATCATTCCCTTTTTTGCATGCAATATTTTCACCTTTACATTCAGTAATTGTTCCATATCTTTGTCCGCAGTCACGATGACAACTTCGATTGGTTTGTCAGAGAGTAAGGTAACGAGGGTGCCGATAATGTCGTCCGCCTCGCAACCTTTAACAGCGTAAACAGGAATATTAAAGGCCCTGACGATTTTGTAAATCAGGGGAATTTGTGCCTGCAATTCATCAGGTGTCGGTTTACGGTTTGCTTTATACTCACGATAACTACTGTGTCTATGGGTGATACCTTTTGTATCGAATACCACTGCAATGTATTCCGGCTGATACTCTCTGAGTAACTTCTGCAGCATCCTTGTAAAACCATATACTGCATTTACCGGTTTTCCGTCGGGAGTTGTCAGTCTTGCCGTAATGGCATAGAAAGCCTGGTAGCACTGTGAGTGGCCATCAATGATAAAAAATCGCTCTGACATTCTCTGTTAGCGATGTAAAGCCTTGAGTGCCTTCAAAACAATGTTTTGTTCGGAAGCATCTGAAAATAATACAGACATGCAATTACTGGGCAAGACACTTTGCGGAGAATCGTAAAAATTATTTATGAATAATATTTGAAGATTACGAAAAAAACAATGTAACGTTGTTATAAGATTAACGCGGTTTATTAACGATGTTGTAACTACCAGAACAAATAAAGGGGAGGTTAGCGCGATACTTCAGCTAACTTCAGGCTGGACAACCTATACATTATCTGAAACTCATCATGTTTTGATAAGATATGTAGGTAAGGATAGCATCATTAAAAATTATTGTCAAGCAAAATAATAAATTTTGCTTCGGCTAATCTATAATTGTCATCCGGTACAATCTCGTTCGTAACTTTTTACAATAAATAGGAATAATCCTTGAAAATAGTTAGCAGAGTTGTTATCCTTTCCACTACGCTACGGTAGCAACATGTACTAATAAATATTTCATTTGCCTTTCTAACAAGACTACATCTCAAAAACAGCGTAACGAGGTGGCGGTGTAGCTCAGTTGGTAGAGCAGCGGACTCATAAGCCGCGCGTCGGGGGTTCAATTCCCTCCACCGCTACCAAAATCTCTTTACCACCGCACGACAAACTCCAAATTATGGAATAAAAGGACTTTCAGTTTGTTTATTTGATAAGAAGCTCATCACTTTATGAATGGAGGGGTAATCTTGAAAAAATTTATTGTCATCCTTGTCATTACGTTCTTTTGTTTTGCACAGCCGGTCATGGCAACCTCGCCCAACCCACGAGTTCGTTTAGAAACCAATAAGGGCACCATCATTCTTGAACTCAATCAAAAAGCCGCTCCAAAAACGGTGGAGAATTTTCTTGGCTATGTAAGCAATGGATTTTATAACGGCACTATTTTTCATCGCGTGATTAAAGATTTTATGATTCAGGGAGGCGGTTTTACCGCCAATATGCAACAAAAACCCACACAAGCTCCCATTGCAAACGAAGCCGACAACGGGCTCGAAAATCTTCGTGGCACCGTGGCGATGGCACGTACCATGGATCCTCATTCTGCCACAGCGCAATTCTTTATTAACACCGTTGACAACACCTTCCTTGACCACAAAGGGAAGAATTCCCACGACTGGGGTTATTGTGTATTTGGAAAAGTTGTGGAGGGTATGAATGTCGTAGATACCATTGCAAACCAGTCAACGGTAACTAAGTCAGGATTTGAGGATGTTCCCGCATCTCCTGTAATTATTGAATATGTGAAGTTTGACAAATAAGCCTAAACAAATAGCGTAAATATTCTTTCTCTGACTTCATAAATTTTATGGTAATGGTAACGTATGGACGGGCAAATATTTTAAGGTACATTATCGCATGAAGGAATTCATAGGCTTTATAGCAATCATTGTTACTCTGTTACTTCTCTTGCTATTGGCTTTTGGTTTACTTCGAGTAGCACTGATCACCTTGCCGGCCTGTATTGTTGCTATAAGTGTAATCCTTTTAGTCCTGTATCTCTTTCGTGCTCAGAGAATCCAATATTTGAATTCCCGTGGGGTTTTGTCAAGGATACTCATTGTTCAGTTTGACGGGCAAAAATTGAATTGGGAAGTGGATGAATCACAAATTGAATTGTATGCAAAAGCGAAACTGGCAACGTTTTTTTGTATTATCTTAGGAATGGCATCAATCTGGTTGATATTAAGTATCGTTCATAACAAGGGTGCCTTCGATAATCTAACGAGACTTTCATCTCAAGCCAATATGATTATCGGATATATTATGTCCGGAATGGTTGTTATTATAACCATCATAAAGGCAAAACCAGGAGAAACTTTTAAGGAAGCAATATGGGAACGCGGCAGTTACCTTGTGGATCGGATAAATACCCAGCTCGAGAGAATCCATGAATTGCGTTCATTGGAAACTGCTATCAAGTCAATTGCTTACCAGTTGAAAGTCTCTTTTCCTATAGATTCCAATTCCGGAATTCAAGAATTTGTCAATATTCACAAAAATGAGCTCCTTACTGATACAACCGGCCTGAATAATTTGATTGCTGAAAACATCAAACGAGCTGAAGAAGACAGAATGCATTTAGAAAAGGCAAACAATCACTACCGTGCCGCAATGAAACTATATACAATCGTGGCCATTGAAGTAAACTGGACCAGCAGCATGCCCATGATAAAGGAAATGGAGTACGATTATGAAGGTTTAACCTCAGAAAATCTAAAATCACTTCTCGTGGATAAAAAATGGGATGATTTTCATGACATTGTAAAAGAGATCATGATGGACCTTCAGCAACTGAGGGAGCTAGCCATAAAATATCAGGAAGAGGGAACAACTAGTTATAAGAAAGAGACGGAAGAAGAAAAAGCATACCGTGTTATGGAAATTTCTCCTCATGCCTCAAATGAAGATATCAAGAAGGCGTACCGGGATTTAGCGCGTAACTATCATCCCGATAACGCAGAACAAACTACCCGTGGTATCAAAAAATTAGCGGAAGATCGTTTTAAAGAGATTAATTGGGCGTATAATTTCTTAAAGGAAGCTCGAAACTTCTGGTGAAAAATACCATTCATGGATAAAGAAAAATCAATACTGAATTCAACGAACAGAAAACGTGATCTCACACGTTATCAGGATAAACAATGGGTAAAGAAACTTGAGGCAGCTTCCGGAAAACCCGTAATAATGCGACGGTCTTTCAAAAATGTATATCTCCTTGTTGATTGTTCAGGAAGCATGGCAGAGGGCAATAAATTAGAGCAGGCAAAACATGGTGCAATCGGCTTTGCCAAAGAAGCGCTGGAAAAGGAATATTCGGTAGGTCTCATTCAATTCTCATCTGGCGCAGAACACCTCCTTGAATTGCAAAATGAACTTACGTGCCTCAACACAAAAGTTGGAAGCATGACAGCCAGCGGCTCAACGAACATGGCAGCCGCCATCAAAATTGCAAGAGATAGCCTTGCAGACAAGGCCGGCAAGAAAGTGATCTGTGTGATAACAGACGGAATGCCGGATGATAAAAAAGCTACATTTGAAGCAGCAAATGAACTCAGAATGCAGGGAGTAGAAATCATGGCTATTGGAACGGACGATGCCAATAAGGAATTCCTTGAAGAACTTGCGAATCGAAAAGATCTCTCCCTTAAGGTTTTAAGAGACGAGCTCGAGAGGGGTATTATTTCAATGGCAAAGATGCTGCCCCAAACAATGGACAGTAATCACGGTCACTAAACTTCTTAAGCAATCACCTGGGAGAAAGTGTTGCTTCTTCTGACATAACTCGTTATTATTTATTCAGTATTTTTTATTCAGCAATTGGTTTGCATAGCAAATAAACCCTAAATTTCCATGTATGCAATGGGGATTTAGGTTTATTTTTTGTTTCGAAAATAGGAGTAGAATCTACCCATGGGTTTAAATTGCGGTATTGTTGGATTACCAAACGTAGGAAAATCCACGATCTTTAATGCATTAACTTCAGCCAAGGCCGCCTCGGCAAATTATCCCTTTTGTACCATCGATCCCAACGTGGGTATCGTTACCGTTCCGGATCAACGCCTTGATAAAATAGCAGAGCTGATTACAACGGAAAAAATTGTCCCCACCACAGTTGAGTTTGTTGATATTGCTGGTTTAGTGAAGGGCGCCAGCCAGGGAGAGGGTTTGGGAAACCAATTTTTAGGACATATTAAGAGTGTTAATGCTGTTTTACATGTGGTGCGATGCTTTGAGAAAAGTGATATCGTACACGTAGAAGGAGGAATAAATCCGATCAGGGATATTGAAATTATCAATACAGAGCTGATTCTGGCTGATCTGGAGACGGTGGAAAAACGGTTAATGAAAAACGAAAAGTTGACAAAAACGGGAGATAAAAATATTATTGCTTCTGTTACCACATTAAAAAAAATCCGCGATGCATTGAATAACAGCATACCTGTTAGATTGGCTGGCCAGACCGATGAGGAAAGGAAACACATCGATGATTTACATTTATTGACTGCAAAGCCTGTATTATACGTTATTAATGTTTTTGATTACGAAAAAGATAAACCCTTCATCGATACTGTCATTAACTATTCTCTGAAGGAAAATTCCAAATGCGTTGTTATTTCTGGTGATATAGAGGCAGAAATTTCTCAGATGGAACCAGCGGAAAGGAAGACATACTATCAGGAGATGGAAATAGAGGAATCCGGACTTGAAAGACTGATCCGAGAAACATACCACTTGTTAGGATTAATTACCTATTTTACGGCAGGTCCTAAAGAAATAAAGGCATGGACTATTAAACAAGGAACAAAGGCCCCTCAGGCAGCCGGCGTAATTCATTCTGATTTTGAACGTGGATTTATCTGTGCTGAAACGTATAATTATCATGACCTGATATCGGTAGGTTCAGAACAAAAGGTCAAGGAGAAAGGATTCTTGAGACTTGAAGGTAAGGAATACATTGTAAAAGATGGGGACATTATGCATTTCAGATTTAATGTATGAAAATATCTGTAAAACATTATTCTGCGAAGATTGTGAAATTTATTATTTTCAAAACCAAGTACAGCATACATACAGAAAGTTAAAACCACTACATATTAAACAAAAAGGCTACGAAGAGTATCAAACCTCTTCGTAGCCTTTTGTTGTTTACGGGTCATCACGCTACTCGTCTTCGTCGATGTCTTCTTCCTGTTTTTGTGCTTCACTCGCCTTGCAAATTCCCTTAAACTTCTCTTTCTGATCGGCGGTTAAAAGAGTTTCTATCTGAGCATGCGCTTTGCGTCTCACTTCCTTCAGCTTTATCTTCGTCTCTGCCCAGGCTGCCATATGATCTTCTCTGGATTTAATAAGTATTTCTTTTATCTGATTCTGTTGTTCTGCATTTAGGTTAAGCTTTGCAGTTAAGTCATTCAGTCTCTTTTCAACCTTTTTCTGCGATCTTCCTGTGCTATCTTTACCGGCACCCTCTTCTATAGCTCCCTTATCCTTGCCGTGAGACCCCTCCGCCTTTTCTTTTCCAGCAGTGCCCTCTGTCTTAACTCCCTTATCGGCAAAACTTTCATTCACACAAAAACTTGTTACAAAGGCGAAAAACAATACCATGCCAATATTTTTACGCATTATACCCCTCCTCCCAAAAAACCAAAAGTATTTTTCGATTATGAACCAGTTCTTTTGTTATCGTTTTTCTCCTCCAGAAAATCAGTTATATAAAGTACCGTGCAAAAGCTCTCAATGTTATGCGGTTTTCTCCTTTTACCAATTTCCAGACTCTAAATCATTAGCACGATGCGAGGCGTCCTTGGTCATACCGTGCTCGATTAACTTCCAGTAGTTTTGCTCTTTTTCATAGGTGATTTTGTAGGAATAATCTACCACCCGCCACCGCCAGAAAAAAAAATGGGATATACCCGTTACAAAAATATCAAGACGTCGTGCTTTAGGGTCTATATCCTCAAACATAGCGACACAATGTTTTAGCGTTTTTGGAGGCAACTCCCCCTTTGCGATGGCGGCGTATTGATATTTTTTCCCTTCTTTGTAATCCCCATCTAATTGAGCAACGTGCTCCATGATTTCCGGATAATAAGCATCCAGATATTTCTCTCCGGTATCGGTCATCAAAAATACTTCTACTGGCACCAATATAGGCTTTTCTATAGTATTTCCTAAATTATAGAACCAGATAATATACATCACCTCTCCACCTGTTCCCTTATTATGAATATACGTCTTTGGTGCATTCCACGAAAAATCGAGCTGAGAAGCATTTGTTATGCGGGAAATGCCCAAGATAAATAGCATCACAGAGAGAAATATGTTTAGTTTCATGACTCATTCTTTCTTCATGATACGGACTTGCTCTTTTTTTACCTTCTTTCGTGTTACCGTAATAAGCCTTGTTGCTTTGTATATATAATCACCCATAGCTGTGCCGTCATTATTAGCCTCGACTCCCATAGCATAAAATCTTACAGGATTAGCTACCAGGAAATCCTCAGGAGGCGCCTGCCATTTTACATGCCAGAATTTTTGATTTGTCCCCTTTTTCGTGTGCGTAGCAAAGCGCCCACCAGCCTCCACCTGAGTGTCTTCATCATTTCCAACATTGATAAAGGTGCCTACCAAACGATTGCCATAATAGTTATCATGTGCCGTAACTTGAAATCCATGAAACTCCTTAGTCGTCTGTTTAAAAGAAACCAAGATATCAACAATCTCATTTGGTTCACATTTATCTACCACAAAGAGCATAAGCTTACCTTTGCCTGAATTAACTGGGTATTGATAGTGACATCCTAAATTGCCACAGGTAAACGTACCGGGAGCAGCAAAACGAAAACTATATCTGTCAAACCCACTACCGAGGCATGCCAAGGGTGCGCCATCGGAATGCGCATTTGATGCGTTACAAAACATTCCTGATACCACCAGAGAGAGAATTAAAATGCAAAACTTTTTATATTTCCCCCCCTGGCCCAGAAATAACCCATTTCTCATTTAATTATCCTTTTTCTTCATCGACATTGTTTTAATCAGTTCCAAACCATAACTAATTGGAACGCCAAAATTGGAACCTCGAAAGCCAGGAAAAATCCCGTAATTAATCCCAATTACCTTCCCTTTGTTATTAAAGATAGGTCCACCGCTACCACCAGCAGTCGTTTGAGCATCATAGACGATCCTATTATACATGATATCGCTTAAATGTCCTTGTGTCGAAAGAGGCCGTATCAATCCCCAATTGGAAATTTCCTGCACCAATTCGATAAAAGGCAAACTAAAAAGCTGTTTTACAATCGCAGGGTCAGTTTTTGCAAAAATAGCGTTAACACCGGCAGGATAACCTAACAACATCATCGGCTCTCCTGCTATTGCCACTTTACCGGTAACGTCTAATTCAAGAACAGGAATCTTCGCTCCGCGAGTATCAATGCGGAGCAACGCCACATCCACCTCCTGCGAAATTTTTTCAACCTTCAAAGAAAATGGTTCTTTAATACCAGGGAAAAATGCCCTGAACACTTCAAACTTGGGTTGAATTGTGGGTTCCCTATAGATATAAGGAGACATTTCCATCTCCCACCATGGTTCGGCGATATGACGATTGGTCAGTATCAACCCATCAACACTTACCATAAAACCGGTGCCTGTGTATTCATGAATCCCCCGCTGACCCTTACCCATCATCATGAGTGGTTCTCCAGTCTCTTCGTCGAGGAAATAGAATGCCCCCTGAATCAGACAAACCCCTCCACTATAAGTCTTGATGATATGCTCAGCAACTGAGCGTTCAATCTCAAGAAGTCTCACCTTTTCTGCAGTCTTTGTCAACCTGACATATTGTACATAAAAATACGATATAAGGCCGCTAATTGCAAAAAAAAGACAGAGAAAAGCTGTAATCTTAAAGGTATGAGACGTTTGAGTAAAGGCCTCCCATAGCAGTTGCTTAAAGAATGTGGTCGCTGTTGTAATTTTTCCCCGTTGAGATACACTCGCTATCCCTAAAGAATCTTCTATGATCTGCGTCCATGGCTTACAGACATCGGCGTCATCCGACTTGATACGAAAACGCACCTTGGGACCGCCGTCCCCAAACTCTATCAAATCACCATCTTTTAATATGATCTTGCTAACCAGCCGATTGTTTACCAGCGTTCCTTTTACACTTCCCTGGTCTTCTAATACATAGTCGCATTCCTGCAACCGTATTTTGGCATGATACTTTGATGTGCTTCTATCAATCTCAGGGTCAAAATGGAGGCTGGCTTCGGCATCAGTACCAATTGATATCGTGTCAATGGAAAATACTTCTGTATTTCCTCTACGACTCCCCGTTAGATGGACGAAAATAGCCTTCAAAGAAATACCTATCGCTGTTCCTTCTTATCTGACGACACCATCACCACGATAACATTCGTCTTTCAACACTGCGATAAACGGCAGATTTCGATATTTGTTATTGTAATCCAATCCATAACCGACGACATAATCATCACCAATATCAAAACAACAATATTCCGGACGAATATCATACCGCCTCCTGCCTATCCGATTTAAAAGAACACAACTCTTCAGTGTCCTGGGATGGTATTTTCTGATATCTTCCAGCACCCTTTTCAAAGTGCTTCCTGTGTCAGCAATATCATCAATTACCAAGACGTGTTTTCCTTCTATATCGATCTTAAATTGGCGAATAACCTTCGTCTCACCCTGAGGTAAAGTCGACTCACCATAAGTAGCAGCATCGATAGTATCTAATCGAACAGGAAAAGGAATTAAACGAATCAAATCAGCAAGAAAGATAAGGCTTCCGTTCAGAATAGCAATGACCGTCCAGTCTTTGTCCTGATAATCACGAATCAACGTCTTTGATAGTTCCAAAAGCTTATCCCGAATCTGTTTTTCATTAATAATTACCCGTGCAACATCTTTCTCCACAGCTTCACACCTCCTTTTCAATCCTCTGCAGAATAGTTTTTATTTAACGTTGTTAAGGCAAAGTCTCATTGCAGATTTTAGCCAGAAATGACGGACTCTCCGAGTGGTTTAAGCCTTGAACACCATGTAAAAGAGGTTCGCCTTTTCTTTAAAGAATATAGCACAAAAAGAGGAGAGAAAACAACCAAAATCAAGGCAGCGATGAATTGAAAAGGATTCGCGGTATATGAATGTTTGTTACTGATGCTCTACTTCAGGGAGAAACTATTATTCGGCAGGCGAGCACAAACGTTGTCCATACCCGTGTAAGACCGTCTCTTGCGGTCTCTTGCGGTGTTATAGAGTATTACTGTATAGAAATTTCTTTTTTTGTAAGTTTTTCACAAACCCCTTTTCAGGAGGTACCGTTTTTTATGAGTGAAAGATTGCTTCGCTTCACTCGCAATGACAACGTGCAGTGTACCATCAAAGTGCATGGTTGGTGTCATTGCGAGGGCCTTTTCCGAAGCAATCTCCCCCCTTTTCATAAAGGGTAACACTTTAGTTTTTTGAAAAGGTGGGGGCGAAGCATTTACCTGCTTGGGGTGTGAATCCATGTATGCCAATTTATGGCAAATGCTTCGCCCCTACACCGTGCGGCAACATCGTTATTATGGTAATTTTTCAAAAAACTAAAGTGTTACCATAAAGGAAATTTGGTTGCGGCTGTGCTGCGCTAGGGAATTATTTTTTTCAGTGATATCAGTCTTCATGCCCCCTTTAGAAACCGGGACATTCCTCATCAGTCCTTTTATTGAAAGCCGGGATGCGTTTGTATCATACTATTGTACACGAGTTTTCTCTCGTTAAAAACCTTATGCATAAAATATTATCCCTCGTGTCCGCGCGAATCACGTACGCAAGGTAACCATTATAGACATTAAGTTTGGAACGCTGTAGCATATTTTCCCCGTCCGCCTGCAGAAGCATTTTAAGCACAATCAACGCAGAACCGTTGGGGCTTTCTAATCATTGTTTCGTTTCTCCTCCCTTCTTTTTTCGCAACTCATCACTTACTACCAGCTTGGAAAAGAATGTGATTGCCACGATGACAAGAGCAATAGAGCCTCCAAAGTACAAGGTTTCTAAAGGATTTTCCCACATAACAATGTGTTTCAAAAAGGTAATGACGATAACTACTACGGCTGCGGCAATTAATTTTTCTTTCAGATCGTTAAGATCCTGTATTCTTAGCCAGTGAGGATAGTCAATAGATTGATCCCTATCAACAAATAATTCAAAAAGTCCAATTCCCATAACAAACATCACTACAGCAACCATAAACAGATCGATTGCAGAAATAAAATGCACTGACAACTCCAAACATTTGGTGCTAGGTTTTTGCAAAAGAGCTATCATCGTCGGAACACCGTTCAGAAACTCCCAAATCCCGGCAAAGATCAAAAAACCAGCGGCTAAAATGGTAAGAATAGAAGCGACTGCAACAAAATACCGTCCTGCATCAATAAATCCCTTATTGACAGTGGTCAAGAAATCCCGATTTTTCATATAATTCCCTTAAATATTTTAATTGATTGAGGCGACAGCCATGATAACGTCATAACAGATTCTCCTGTTTTTGCCCCTCCCGTCCTTACAGGGACAGACATGGCCGATACTTCAAAACCGTCACGCAACAAATCACGTTTATCTTTTTTTATCCTGGCCTGAGGAATTATCTACGATAGAAGAAGCCAAGGATAAGTTATAAAGACAGCATTATAGCAAAATTACCCAGAAGCTTTCAACTTTTATCAAAGGTAATAATTTCGTCTTTCGAAAAAACAGAAGCGATTCTTTTATGTGCATGCTTGTACCAATTACAGCAAACGTTTCACCCCTGTGACAGAAAAAGCGAGCAAATAGGCGGGGTTTTCCAGACACAAGAGAAGTAATGGAAGAAACATACGCCAAAAACTAAATTCTATTGACATCGCAAAATAAATATAGTATTTTTGTACGATACTTTATTGATGATTCTAAATATTTTTTTCCATATATACCATATACAGGCCCCCATCGTCTAGTGGCCCAGGATGCCAGGTTCTCAGCCTGGAGACAGGGGTTCAAATCCCCTTGGGGGTACTCAGATAATCAGTAGCGAAAATACAAGGTAAGCATGCCTGTCAGAGTACAAAGCCATCATCGTGGCATTTCAATCAATGCCAATCTGCAGAAAAATTCGGGAACCGTTTAGTACCGGAGTAAAAATCACGATTAGGCAATTGGAGTACACGAAAAAACAATACAATAAAGAGGGAGAGCGTCCTGGTGTAGCTTAACAACAGATTTGGTTTGACATTTTTAAAGAAAGGAGAGAGTAAGGGACAGTTTCTTTTCTCAGAGATGTTTTTCGGAAAATATGAAGAAAAATACAATCTCTTTATACAAACAAAATCAGAAACAAAATGGATAGATGGGAGGTACTGTATGGCAAATATCTATACCTGCAAGACGTGCGGCTTGGTCATGGAAGAAAAAGGTCATCTTTGTAATCCAATTCCCGCAAAAAAGGTTGTTGCCTGTAAATACTGCGGAACGACAACTGGTGACCCCCGGCATGTATGTTCTCCCAAGCTGGTCAGCTTAAAATACATTTGCGATTCATGCGGGCGGCTTGCGGCAAAACGTGAAATGCTTTGCCGTCCATCACCCTTACAAATACCCAAAAAACCTGCAGTCAAGAAAACGGGAAAATCTAAGAAATCAAAGAAATAAGCCTGTATTTTCCAAGGGTATTTCACTCCGTTTCCTATTCTTTGAAAAGAGGCAGAAAAAGACTTACGATTTCACGGGAATTCCCATGTTGAACTTTTTCAATATCAACATGTTTATGCGAATTACAATGTTTTACAGGCATGTGCTGGGGTTTGAAATGGTCGGGGCGAGAGGATTTGAACCTCCGACCTCCTGCTCCCAAGGCAGGCGCGCTAGCCAAACTGCGCTACGCCCCGTCACGACACTCATTACACTATTAAAGGGTGCATCCATTATACGATGCTTTTATCTAAATACAAGGAAAAACGTTTTTTGCTATCACAAATTCTTTCGTGTCCCACGAAGATTAAAAAAACAGTGGATCGGAGGTGAGCACCGAAGAGAATCCAGTTATGAGTAGGGTGGATCAAGGCGTTGGTTTTTACGCCGAATCCACCAACACTATTTACAGGAAAGGTGGATTCGCTCTCGCTTAATCCACCCTACCGCAAATCCGCATAAATAAAATGGAAATTCCTATACAATTTAATTACTAACTCCCTTTATTCAACAAAGTTAGAGTAGTTTGTTTGTTTAAGAAATTTTTCTTGACAGAGAATTTTATAATATTAAAATAGCGGATATTTTAGTAATCCAATAAAACATATTCTGATAAAGGCAAACCTTGGGTAACCAAGGGACGCAAAGTAAAGGGTCTTAATCATAAAGACAGCCTTACTGCCGAAGATATGCAAGAAAATATCTTTGCAGTAAGGCTTTTTTATTTATGATAGTGGATAAAATTTTTATGAATATATTGGGAACAATATTCTTTTTGGTTTTGTTTTTTTATGCAAAGTTATAAATTACATCTTAATCTATCCAGGAGTTTACCATGAGTGTTCAACAAAAAGAAAAATCAAAACGTAAAGCTCAGAGAAAGTATAATGAAAAAAATCTTTCCCTAAAGAATGTTTACACAGATAAGGCGGAAAGAAGTTGTCTCATGTGTGGCAAAAAATTTATTAGTCGCGGGCCACACAACAGACGTTGTCCGCGGTGCAACCAGAAGATAGATCAAGCCGCAGAAAATACGTTTTACATGCCAACCGTGTATAATAACGATGGAAGTTCCGCGGGAGAATTTATACAAATACCTTATTAAAAAAATATTTAGCCTATTTGTTTGCGGGGTTGTGTGATACGTATTGCACAACCCTTTTTTATTCCTGCTGTTCTGATTTGAAACAATCACCCTTCAGACAAAAAGCTTTGTAAATTATTTAAGCGGTTGGAGTCTCTTGGCTATCTCAGCGAAAAGCTTTCCCTTATTAAACGGTTTCTCAAGAAAAGAGACATTTCCCAATGCTTGAAAACACCGATAGGTTTTTTCATCAAGAGCAGAGGCCATAATGACGGGAACATTCCTATACCTGCTGTCTTTTCGCAGCAGGGCAAAGATCCGGTCACCCGTAACCCCTTCCATCAAGATATCGAGGATCACCAAATCGTAGTTCTTTTCTTTTGCTTTCTTAAGACCCTCATCTGCATTTGAGGCCAGAGTTACGGTAAATTGTTCCCCCTGTAACATATCCTTATAAAATTCCTGCATTTCCTGATCGTCTTCTATAATCAATATCGTCTTCATTATCCTTTTTCAACTCCTTAAAAAAGATTGTTTGAGGTGAAAAATAACTAACAGTCTCCAGTTATCGGCAAGGTAAAAGTAAACTGCGATCCCATTCCTTTTCCCTTGGATTCTACCCAAATTTTACCCTTATGGATTTGCACAATATTTTTGCAGATTGCAAGACCAATCCCCGACCCATAGGCCGAAGGTGTTTCCTTGTAAAACTTCTCAAATACCCGCTTTTTTGTTTCTTCATCCAATCCCCGGCCCGTATCTTCTACGGTTAGCTCAAGTGCATCCGGGAATGTCCGCGCCGATATACTAATTTTTCCCTGTTCGGTAAATTTTATCGCATTATCGATCAGGTGTGCTATTAACTGGTATATTTTGTCCCGATCTGCTCTTATCATGGGAAGAGCAGGCGACAGAAGATTGACGATAACATCCCCTTTCACAGTAGCGGCCTCCGTCATTTCGCTGATAACCTGTTTCACCATATCGGCGACAGAAACAAGGGACACATTCAAGAGTTCCGTCCCTGATTCCAGTTTGGAGATATCAAGGATGTTTTTTATACTATTCTTCAAACGGCCGATATTATTTCTCAGTATTTCATGCACCTGAAAACCTCTTTTGGAGACGCCTTCATTCCCCGCGTTAAGAGAACGTTCAAACATATCTACAGCCATCTCTATCTTGGCAACGGGTGTCTTCAGTTCATGAGTAACGTCACGAATCAGATTATCCTTTAATTCTTCCAATTTTTTTCTTTCGGTGATATCGCGGCAAAAACCCTCAATGCCAACGATCGTATTACCTTCTTTAAGAGGAAGCGCTTCAAGCGATAACCATACAACCATTCCTTGCTTGTGAATCACACGAAATTCGAGGTCCAGTAAAATGCCACGTAACCCATGCAAGAGCTGAAGAATTTCATTCTGCACCCGTTCCCGATCGTCGCTATGGCAAAGAGATAAACCATACCCCTGGTTATGATAAAAATGGTCTGCCGGATAACCCGTAGTCTTTTCTAGAGCAGCACTCATCAGGAGAAACTTTCCCTCAGTCGTACACTCAAAGATAATATCCGGCGAACTTTCAATAATATCCCGGTATTTTTTTTCCGCTTCTTTAATCTTGTTAAAAAGACGGGTATTCTCAATTGCCATAGCCAGTTGAGGGGCAATTTGTGAGAAAAAATGGATATGTTTCTTTGAATAATAGACTTTCCGCTTGGTGCCAAAATTTACACTTCCAATCACCTTTCCCTTGTATTCTAAGGGAAAACCCAACCGTGACCGAATTCCTTCTTTGAACAAAACCGTATCAGTAAGAAACCGCCCCTTCGACGTATCATCGACAATCACCGGCTCACGATACTGCACAACGCGTTTCATTAGGCTTCCTTCCATAGGATAGAATACCCCTTCTTTCAACGCCGTATGTTCATAATCCTTTGACAGAACAAAGTTTTCATAGAGATTATTATCTTCCGTAATAAGGGTAACGCTCAACCGGTCAAAATCAATTACTTTCAAGAGCTCGTTGCTCATCGTCTGGTAAACCTCGCGAATATCCAGACTGGAGAAAATAATCTTATTGATCCTCATGATAATCTCTTTTTTGGTGGTAAACACGGTATTTTACCCCATGAATGCCTTTAACGAGTCTTCGTAAATTTGGTATGCCTTCAGGTTGAAGAGGACAAAACGCACCATACGGATATCCGTATGGGTTTTTAAATAGGCCATCACGGTCTTTAAAGCTATTACGGCTGCTTCGTTCATAGGAAAACCATAGGCACCCGTGCTGATAGACGGAAATGCCACACTTCTAAGATTATATTGAGATGCAAGGATAAGACTATTTTTATATGTATTGGCCAACAATTCCGGCTCATTCCTCTTGCCGTCGTGATAAACCGGTCCCACCGTATGAATAACGTACCTTGCCTTCAGGTTCCCTCCGGTGGTGATTCGCGCTTCACCCGTTGGACACCCCCCTATCTTTTTGCACTCCTCCAATATTGAATGTCCGCCAGCCCTGTGGATTGCTCCGTCTACCCCGCCACCACCCAAAAGACTCGAATTTGCAGCGTTGACGATAGCATCCGTTTCCTGTTCCGTAATATCACCCTCAGTGAGTTCTAACACTGCCTTGTTTATAGTAATTTGTATCATTTTGTTATCCTGAAAAACCTGCATAAGAATTCCCTGCTAGCGGATTCACATCATTGCGTTGATTTGGTTATTGGAATTTATTTAACAATAATTGTCAAGCAGAAAAAACCTTATGACAACATTACCTTATGATAAAAATCTTGAAATCTTCGCTTGTTTATGAAATAATCTTCCAAATTTAGATCAGAGCAACTCATCTGCAGAATGAGAAACCCTAACCACAGCATCTTGCACAAAGTCGGTGCAAGCGGGTGGCTTATCAATATGGACGTCAAGGAAGCGATTCAGAAACGGCGAAGTATCAGGAGGTTCAAATCAGACCCCGTGCCTGAGGACCTGATATTACAGCTTTTGGAAAGTGCACGGCTTGCCCCGTCAGGCTCTAACACGCAGCCATGGAAATTCATTGTGGTAAAAGATGCCGAAACGAGAAAAAAATTGCAGTCGGCCTCGTACCACCAGCGGCATGTGGGACAAGCGCCTGTCATCATCGCCTGTTGCGCCGACATAAAGGCATTTGGAAAATTTCCGGAGCGGATTGATGAACTAATCGATGCTGGCGCACTTCCAGCAAAGACCCGTGAGGTTTTTGTTCCATCTTTAAAAAAGGAGGGGATAAGCGCCGACATGAAATGGCATCTGCTCATTGCAGCCACGGGAAATACGGATATCGCTATTGAGCATATGGTTCTTCACGCCGTGGAATTGGGGCTGGGAACCTGCTGGGTCAGATGGTTCGACGACCATAAGGTTAAAGAAATACTCGAGATCCCGAGCAATATCGAAATTATTGCCTTGCTCCCTTTAGGATACCCTGCTGAAGAGCCACCGCAAAGACCACGATTTACCCTTGAGAAGATGGTTTATTATGAAAAATATGGAAATCAAACAATTTAAAAAACTCCTGGTTGCCAACCGTAGCGAAATAGCAATCCGGGTCTGTCGGGCAGCCTATGAAGTCGGCATACGAACGGTGGCGATCTATTCCTATGAAGACCGCTTTGCGCTCCATCGATTTAAGGCAGACGAAGCGTATCAGATTGGGAAGGGAAAAGACCCGGTCAAGGCCTATTTGGATATTGAAGGCATCATTCAACTGGCAAGAGAGAAGGAAGTGGACGCCATTCACCCAGGCTACGGGTTTCTTTCAGAGAATGCCAACTTTGCCCGTGCGTGTGAAACCGCCGGCATTACCTTCATTGGTCCTCGTCCGGAAATTCTTGACATGCTCGGCAATAAAACCTCGGCCAAAATAATTGCCGGAAAGGCACAGGTACCCATACTTTCCGGATATAATTATCCCATAAAGAGTTTTGATGAGGCCAAGATTCTTTGCGACACGTTGGGATATCCGGTGATTATCAAGGCTGCCCATGGCGGAGGCGGACGCGGTATGCGCGTGGTTCGCAATGAATTGGATTTAAGCAGACGACTTTATGAAGCACAACGGGAGTCACTGTCAGCATTTGGTTCCGATGAATGTTTCATAGAAAAATATGTCGAAAAGGCGCGCCATCTTGAGGTACAGATCCTTGGTGATAAATACGGCAATATTGTACACCTGTTTGAACGTGATTGCTCACTCCAGAGACGCCACCAAAAAGTAGTTGAGATAGCGCCGGCACAGAATCTTGATGAAAACGTCAGGCGGAACATCTGTGAGGCAGCCGTTAGCATATGTAAATCAGTTCACTATGACAACGCGGGAACTGTTGAATTTCTTCTCGACACAGAAACGAATCAATTTTATTTTATCGAGATTAACCCCAGAATTCAGGTTGAACACACCGTCACTGAAATCATTACCGGTTTTGATCTGGTGAAGCGACAGATCCTTGTCAGCGCAGGATTCCCTCTCAATTCACCGGAAATCCTCATACCAAACCAAGAAGCGATTCAGGCGCACGGCATTGCCTTTCAGTGCCGGATTACCACAGAAGACCCTTCCAACAAGTTTACTCCAGACTATGGGCGTATTCAGCACTACCGTTCTGCAGGGGGCATGGGCATTCGGCTTGACGCTGGCACGGCATTCTCCGGAGCCCTCGTAACGCCTTACTATGATTCCATGCTGGTGAAAGTTACTGCGTATGGCTCCTGCTTTGAAGAGACCATACACCGTATGGACAGGGCGCTGCATGAGTTCCGGATTCGCGGCGTAAAAACCAATATCCCGTTTCTTATTAATCTGGTCAATCATAAAGATTTCCACAGCGGGAAATGCACGACACGCTTTATTGATGAAAATCATGATATCTTCCGCTTTGCAAGTCGCAGAGACCGTGCCTTCCGCATCATGCGTTTTATTGGAGACATCCTTGTCAATGGTCACCCCCTGATTAAAGAAGTGCCGAAGACAGTGTGCCGTCGTGAAGCGCCGGTTCCCGCTGTTGACCGTAAACAAGCCAGGCCAAAAGGCAGCCGAGACCTTTTCCGTGAACTGGGCGCGAAGAAATTCATACAGCATATCCTCAAGGAGAAAAAACTCTTGCTTACGGATACTACCTTCCGCGATGCACATCAGTCTCTCCTGGCTACCCGCATGAGAACCGTGGATATGCTGAAAATAATAGAAGCATACTCAAGGAATCATGCAGATTTCTTCTCCCTGGAAATGTGGGGTGGAGCAACGTTTGACACTGCCATGAGATTCCTCTGGGAATGTCCCTGGGAACGGCTGTACCACATGCGCAAGCTGGCCCCAAATATCCTTTTTCAGATGTTGCTCAGGGCCTCGAATGGCGTCGGCTACACCAACTACCCTGATAACGTCGTCAGGGCGTTTATCAAACAGTCTGCAGAGAGTGGCATAGATATCTTCCGCGTTTTCGATTCGCTCAACTGGGTTGAAAATATGAAAGTGGCAATGGATGCCGTCCTGGAAACCAATTCCTTGTGTGAAGCGGCCATCTGTTACACCGGTGATCTTCTCAATCCGAAGCAGAATAAGTATACGCTGGACTATTATGTAAAAATGGCGAAAGAGCTGGAAGGACTAGGAGCCCATATCCTGTCAATCAAGGATATGGCGGGACTCCTGAAGCCTTACGCAGCCTTTGAACTGGTCAGCGCACTGAAATCTGAACTGAAGATTCCCATCCACCTTCACACCCATGATACGTCGGGCGGCCAGATCGCTACGCTTATTAAGGCAGCAGAGGCAGGTGTGGATATTGTTGACGCCGCTACAGGCCCCTTTTCCGGGCTGACATCGCAACCCAATATGAATACCCTCGTTGAAATGATGCGTTTCCACGAACGAGACACGGGTATGGACTTCCAGGCACTCGGATCCCTCTCGGCTTACTGGGAAGTTGTCAGAGAGTATTATGAGATATTTGAATCCATCCAAAAAGCAAGCACAGCAGAGGTATATCACCACGAAATCCCCGGCGGACAGTTTACCAATCTCTTCCAGCAGGCACAATCCATGGGTCTGGCGCATCGCTGGCATGAAATTACCAATGTCTATGCAGACGTCAATCAGCTCTTTGGAGATATTGTGAAAGTTACTCCCTCTTCAAAGGTCGTTGGAGATATGACCCTGTTTTTGGTAACAAACACCATCCAGGCACGGGACATTATCACCAATTCCAGGGATATTTCTTTCCCCACCTCAGTAGTAGAATTCTTTGAAGGTCGTCTCGGCCAACCGACCGGGGGTTTCCCGCGCGAGATACAGGAGAAAATTCTGCGCGGATCTCAAGCTTCAACGGAAAGACCAGGTGCTAATCTGCCGCCGGTGAATTTTGAGGAAATCGCAAAAAAGGTTGAAACACAAATATCAAGAGCGATTACCAAAGAAGAACTCATGTCCTATTTGATGTATCCCGAAGTCTTCATTCAATATGCCGAGCACAGGAAAAAATACGATGACGTTTCTGTCATCCCCACGAACGTCTTCTTTTATGGTCTGCCCATAAACGAAGAAGTCTTCATTGAAATCGAGGAAGGAAAGACATTAATTTTTAAACTGATCGCGATTAGTCCGGCAAACGAAGAAGGAAACTGCACCGTCTTCTTCGAATATAATGGCCAACCGAGAGAAGTCGTCATCGCCAATCGCAAGATAACTGCCTCCGTAATCAAACGCCCTCAGGCAGAAGACGATAACGCCAAGCATGTCGGGGCTCCCATGCCGGGAATGGTCGTTAACATAAAGATTGCAGCGGGTGATACCGTAAGTAAAAATGATCCGCTTCTTATTATGGAGGCTATGAAGATGGAAACTACCGTTTATGCCGAACACGATGGTGTAATCGGCCAGGTGCTGGTTAAGGCAAAAGAGCGTGTTGAGGCCAAAGATCTCCTGATTGTCTACAAGTAATCAGGTGTTCATTTTATTTATACGGTTTCGCTGGATAGAGACGGGAAATGCTTTCGTTTCCCCTTCATCCAAAATGTACAGACGGTATGCCCGCATACAGATCTCCAATCAGTAGTTACGCCTTCGGACCGATTGCTTCGCCAGACCTTTGCAATTCGCGGCAAAACAAGGTTTTTTGGGTAGGAATAGTCAGGAACCCCTTGATTTTATTGAAGTAAATTTTCTAAAAGGCATTGTAGTGGCAACCGCTTTATATGATCCCTTGATTTTCCTGACTCGGTGGGCTGTACATCTACCAAATTGCAAAAATCGGGTTAATTTGGACAAGGATGCTCTTCGCATTCGTATCTTCATACAAGACGCTATTCCTCTTGTTTCTTCACAAAATTCAGGGCAGCAGAATTGATGCAATAACGAAGTCCGGTAGGCGGTGGCCCATCCTGAAATACATGTCCAAGATGTGCATCACATCGGCTGCACACAACTTCGGTTCTTACCATGCCATGGCTTACATCGGTTGCGGTGGCAACATGCTTTTCAGGAACTGGCTCACGGAAGCTTGGCCAACCTGTCCCGGAGTCAAATTTCGCTTCCGATCGGAACAAATCATTCCCACAACCCACACACCGAAAGACTCCTTCACCCTTAAAATTGTGGTATTTACCGGTAAAGGGCCGTTCCGTCCCCTTTTGGCGGATAATCTTGTATTGTTCCGACGAAAGTATCCGCTTCCATTCATCGTCGCTTTTCATAACTTTCCCATGAATGATTATATCTTTTATTTTTAAATCGGAGGAATCATTTTCTACGATGGTAACGGTCCGTTTTCCAGTGGTTTTCACCCTATTATATGCAAGCATGCTACCTGAAAATAAAACTATGACAAAACACAAAAGTACAATGATTTGCCTTTGATCCACAGTATACCCGGCAAAAAGAGCATTATTCATAAAAATCTGATGTGTACAGGGAAAAAGCTAGGAGTCTGCCTGAGGTGAAGACTGTCTCAACCGTTTCGTACAACGCCGATGGTCTTTGAAATCCAAACGGCGTCTCTTTGACGCTAACGTGGGCATTGTTTGTCGTCTGGGTTTTGGCTTTTCAGCGGCCTTCCGTATTAATGCAACTAACCGGTTGATTGCGTCCTGACGGTTTCCTTCCTGGGTTCTGAATCGCCGTGCAATCATGATAACGATGCCGTCTCTGGTAATTCGTTTCCCGGCGATGCGAACAAGGCGTTCACGAATGTCTTCAGGAAGTGAAGGACATTTCCTGACATTAAAGCGAAGCTGCACTGCGGTGGCAACCTTGTTAACATTCTGACCGCCGGGTCCAGAGGCACGGATGAAATCACATTGGATTTCATGCTCATTAATTGAAATTGTTCGGGTAATCTGAATTATGTTTTTTTGATTCATGAGTTTTTTCAGGTACGCAGCATCAAATACGTCTCTGGAATTATTCATTTTTCTCCGGCATAGACATTTAGCTTTCGGTAATCGTTACCTTCGTCATGGTATCGCCTTGCCGAATTGCATCAACAACATCCTGACCGGTGATTACTTTACCAAAAACCGTGTGTTTCCCGTTGAGGTGAGGCTGCGGGCAGTGCGTGATAAAAAATTGGCTACCATTGGTATTTGGTCCGGCATTCGCCATGGAAATTACTCCGGTATCATGTGCCAACGGGTTCCCTTTTGTTTCATCCTCAAACTTGTAACCAGGACCACCCCGACCCGTTCCGGTAGGGTCTCCACCCTGGATCATAAAATCATTGATTACCCGATGGAACACAACTCCGTCGTAGAAGCCCTCTTTAGCGAGGAAGACAAAATTATTAACCGTCTTCGGGGCGTTTTTTGGGAATAATTCAATCGAAATTTTACCCCGGTTGGTCTCAATTGTTGCATGGTAGGTCTTGTTGGCTTCAATCTGTAGCGCGGGCGGGGTATTCCACTGTTTCGTTGGCATTTATGACTCCTTTCAAATAAAATACATCGGTGGGGTAATTTTCTTATTATCCGATTATAATGCGGTTTATATTATCATTTTATAGTCTCTGACGCAACTTCAATAATGATTTCGGGACGAAATAGGTTATTGGCAGGATTTAGTCTTAAGTTGAAATATGGCGAATAACTTTGCTATGATAAGAGTCCATTAATTACTTCTGCCTTACAACTATGATAACGATTGCCTATATTCTTTCATCGATCATGTTCATCTTCGGTGTTAAGGGACTCAGTTCATCAAAAACTGCGCACCGGGGTAACATGCTTGCCATGATTGCGATGCTCATTGCCATTGTGATCACTCTTTTACACAAGAAGATTCATGATTTTAGTTTTATTATTGCAAGTAGCTTCATCGGAAGCACGGTCAGTGTCATTCTTGCCAAGAAAGCTAAGCTGACTGAGGTATCCAGGATTGTAGCCTTTTATAACGGGCTTGGCGGAGCGGTGTCGGTGTCCGTTGCACTGATAGAACACTATCTCACCATACGTGAAATACAACTAAACATTATCATTTCCATAGTGCTTGGTTTGCTTATTGGTATGGTAACCATTACGGGCAGTCTTGTTGTATACGCCAAACTTCGGGATTTTGTTAAACCTGCCCCTGGGGTCTGTGAAATAAAGCATTCGTTGCATCTGCTCCTTTTTATCGTTTGCCTTGTATTTTGTGTTATTATCTCTTTTAGTCAGACATGCGGAGCATATCTTCTTGCCTTTTTTGTTATTTCTTCTGCGCTGGGAATATTGATTGTCATTCCTATAGGTGGCGCAAATATGCAGGTGGTCGTGTCGTTGCTGATTTCATACGCTGGCTTTGCTGCCGTAGCAACGGGGTTTTTATTATCCAGCAATATCTTCATTATGAGTGGTATAATTATTTGCACTTTTTGTATTGCCCTGGCGATTATCACCTGCAATACGATGAACCGCTCCTTACCGGCTGATATGCTGAAATCTGTTAAAGTTACGGTTCTGGAAGATTCCGACAGGAACGACCATCACAAAGTTATCGCACATGCACCAGAAGATTCAATAATACTGCTTGAGAGCGCACAATCAATAATTATTGTTCCCGGTTACGGCCTCGTTGTTGCTCAGGCACAGGAGATACTTCATGATCTGGAAAACGTCTTAACTAAGAGAGGAGCCAATGTCCGCTACGCACTACATCCCGCCGCAGGCCGCGTGCCTGGGCAGCTACCCGCCTTGCTGAAAGAGGCGAAAGTGTCGCCAAACCTTCTTTTTGCCACTGAAACGATTAACGACGATTTTCAGAACACCGATGTTGCCTTAGTTATTGGAGCAAATGATATTATCAATCCCGCTGCAAAGAATACCAATACGTGTCTGCTTCACGATATGCCCGTCCTCAATGCAAACAAGGCAAAGACGGTGATCATCTGTAAACGAAGTTTGAGTCCTGGCTTCTCAGGAGCAGACAGTGAATTGTTTTATAACCAGAAAACGCTGATGATTTTTGGTGATGTTAAAGACAGCGTTACCACTATGGTGAAATTCCTGAAGGCTAGGGCAGAGGAAAAGGAAAACTGAGGGCTGCCAATTTTACTTCAGATTCGGTTCTGACACCCCTGCTTCCTGAAAGGTAGCCATTTCATGCAGCAATCTTACTCCGGCTTCTACCAGGTTTATACCCAAAGCGGCACCGGTGCCTTCACCTAACCTCATATTCAGATCGAGTATGGGATTTTTGTTGAGTAACTTTAACATCATTTTATGTCCCTTTTCTGCTGAGACGTGTGACGCTATCAGGTATTTGTTCACCTTCGGTTCCAGTGCATCGGCTATTAAAGCTCCGGCTGTGGAAATAAACCCATCAAGAACAATCGGAATCCGATAGCGTGCAGCGCCCAGGCATAAACCAGCAATGCCACCAATCTCATACCCCCCAACCTTTGCCAAAACATCAATTGGGTCATGTCGATTGGGTTGATTTATATCGATAGCCTTTTTTATTACTGCCATCTTTCTCTGGAGTAATCCCTCGTCTAATCCGGCTCCACGACCTGTGGCAGCAACAACATCCATTCCGCCCAGGACGGATAGCAGAGCACTGCTGGGGGTCGTATTGGCAATGCCCATATCTCCCGTACCAATAATATCAACTCCTTCTTTACGTTCTTCCTCCACGAGTTCAATGCCAGCTTCAATAGACCGGACAGCCTCTTCCCTGGACATCGCCGGCTCCACCGCTATATTTTTTGTACCAAGGCCAATCTTCCTGATTTTAAGACCCGGTTGTAACTGTAAATATGAAGCGACTCCACAGTCAACCACAATCACCTTCGCGCCAATATGCCGCGCAAGCACGTTGATAGCCGCCCTTCCATCGATAAAGTTCTGTACCATCTGCCTGGTAACTTGCTGCGGGAAGGCACTGACACCCTCTTCGACGACACCATGGTCGCCTGCCATCGTAAATATCTTTTTATGTCTGATCGTGCAGTCAACAGTACCTTTTATTGATGCATACACCATTGCTAACTCTTCCAACCGCCCCAGGCTACCCCGTGGTATTGCAAAGGCCTTAAATTTTGCCTCAATATCACCAGTAGCATCCATCGATACCTCTTCAATCTGATCTATTGTGTACTTTAACAGTTTCATAAATATAAGTCATAAATAAGTATTAGATAACATATTACAACCCAACAACGATCTAAAGGATTTTGATGTTTCACCGATATTATAAAAGAAACGTTACAAACTGTTTAAGCTCATATATTTCTACACAAATCAATTCATATTTAAAGCGCTATGAATTCTATAGGTACCTTTCGGATATTTCAAGCAAATTAACATGAATACTCCCCAGAACCAACGAGAAGAGGCTTTATTGAATGCCGGTATCATAAGCAAAGAACAGATGGATAAAGCCAAAGAAACTCAAAAAACAGAAAACATCCCGTTGGAAGATGCCCTTGTTAGCCTCGGCTATTCAACATATCATGAAATTATTCGGTGTCTGTCCATACATTATAATTTACCGGTAATTGATTTAGAGAGTGTTAGCATTTCCCCTGAAATACTAACACTATTGCCCGCATCACTCATAAGAAAATACGGTATCATACCAATATCAAATAATAGTGGCACTATAACCATTGCAGTGACCAGTCCGCCAGACCTTGGATTTATTGACAACCTGCGCTTTCGACTCAATGCCGATATCAAATGTGTTCTTACCACACCAGAGCATCTGAAAAATGCTATTCGCAAATATTTTGACCAGCAACCTTCAGAGACGATTGATACCCTGCTGAAAGAACTCGCCTTCCGTGAGTCACCTATACCTAAGGCAGAGGATGATCGGAGGGATAAATACCAGAGGGAAGCAAACGCTACGGAAGATGATGGACCCGTTATTCAACTCGTTTCCCTGATTATCAATAAAGCAGCCTCATCCCGTGCCAGCGATATTCATGTGGAACCACTTTCAAACAGATTACGCATACGATACCGCATCGATGGGGTATGCCAGGAGTCAGACGTTCTCCCAAAACATCTTCAGGACCCAATCATTTCAAGAATTAAAATTCTCGCCAGCATTGATATTGCAGAAAAAAGACGACCACAGGATGGCCGTATCAGCCTGGAGCATGCAGGAAAAGAGATGGATATCCGAGTATCGTGCTTACCATCCATTTATGGAGAAAGCATTGTTATGCGACTCTTGGAAAAATCAGCCATTTTGCTGGACTTAAAAAAACTGGGATTTTGTGAAAATGACGACAAGCGCTTTCATTCCATTATTAAAAAACCAAATGGTATATTCCTGATTACTGGTCCTACAGGCAGCGGTAAAACAACAACCCTGTATGCTATCATTAACGAACTGAATAAAATTGATACAAAGATTATTACCGCAGAAGATCCGGTAGAGTATACCCTCCCCGGTGTTAATCAGGGTGAGGTAAATGAGAAGATAGGTTTTAATTTTCCTACAATCTTAAGAACGATGCTCAGACAAGACCCGAATATTATTCTTGTGGGAGAAATTCGTGATACAGAGACGGCAGATACTGCCATTGCAGCTGCCCTAACAGGACATCTGGTTCTGAGCACGCTTCATACCAATGATGCCCCATCTGCTATTACAAGACTGATTGACATGGGTATAAAACCCTTTCTTGTTGCCACTTCTTTACAAGGCATTATGGCCCAACGTCTGGTTAGAAAGATTTGCACACAGTGTAAAGAGCAGGTTATCTACACCGATGATCAATTATCAAAAATGGGGTTTGATGCAGAGGAGGTGAAAGATGTCTCGTTTTATAAGGGAAGAGGCTGTAAACACTGCAACGACATTGGATACCATGGCAGAATTGGTATTTATGAACTATTGGATATGGACGAAACCTTGCGCGATATGACCTATCGTGTCAAGGCAACAAACGAAATTAGAAAAATCGCCAGAACACAGGGCATGTCGACGCTGAAAGAGGATGGACTGAGAAAGGCAAAAGATGGTAAAACAACATTAGACGAGGTATTCAGGATTACCGGCATGGATAACTAGGTAACTTTTGAGAATAGGCGTGCCTTGAAGTATGGGATACCTAAGTGGTTGAAAATATCACCTCTGCGAGCCTAAATCCTCGTAGAGAAGTTTGTACCTATGCGTATACAAAGGAGCAATCCGTG
>WBZY01000426.1_pt1 | contig 32292 bp, 25 predicted proteins | sample 5204191 | NCBI WGS metagenome assembly WBZY01 (sample SAMN12344363, study PRJNA552823) | activated sludge metagenome | biome: Activated sludge suspended growth; feature: Anammox Sidestream; material: Wastewater; isolation source: activated sludge from anammox sidestream of wastewater treatment...
CAACGTCACCGGTGCGCTGCTGTGGGTGAGCGCCTGCGTGGGTGGCGGCTATTTCTTCGGCAACATTCCGGTGGTCAGGGAGAATTTCAGCCTGGCGGTGATCGCGATCGTGCTGGTGTCGGTGACACCGGGCGTGATCGGCATCCTGCGGCACCGGCGGGCCGGGAACTGAGCCGAGACGGATGCCTGCGATGAGAGTGCTGCTGATCCATCGCTTCAGCCACCACGAGCGCTACTTCCACGCGCTCGCCGCGCAGAGCGCGCTCGACATGTTGCCGTTTGCGGAACGCGACCTGCCGCGCCTCGCGCCGTGCGACCTGGCGTGGTTGCTGCGCACCGATGTCTGGACCCTCGCGCGAACGCACATCGATCGCCTGACCTACGGACGCGGCAATCGTCTGCGCGTGCTGCGCCCGTGGCGCCGCGCGCTGCATTCGGCGCAGGCGGCGCTCGCCTGTGCGCGGTTCCGCCGCGCCTTCCGCGCCCGGCGCCCCGACGCGATCGCGGTGTGGAACGGCGGACACTGGTTCTTCCAGGCCGCGATCCGCGCCGCGCGCGAGTTCGCGATACCGGTGCTGCGGTTCGAGAACGGCCTGTTGCCTGCCACCACGACCTGCGATCCGCGCGGCGTGAACTTCCACAACGCGGTGCCGCGCGAGGCGGCGTTCTACCACGCGCTGCCCGCGATGCCGGAGGTGACGCGCACCACGCTCGTTCCCAGGCTGTCGGCGACCGCGCGCAGCGGGGCGCCGGTCGAACTGCCGCCGCGCTACCTGTTCGTTCCCCTGCAGGTCGACCGCGATACGCAGATCGTGCTGAACTCGCCGTGGATACGCGATATGCAGCATCTGCTCGAGGTGCTCGAGGCGCTCCTCGCGCGTATCGCGGACCGCGAGCTCGCGATCGTGGTCAAGGAGCATCCCTCGTGCACCACGAGTCACGCCGCGTGGCACGCGCACGCCAATCCGCGACTGCGGTTCGCCAACGCCAACCTCACGCAGGAGCTGATCGATGGCGCGCAGGCGGTGATCACCGTGAACTCGACCGTGGGGATCGAGGCGCTGCTGCGCGCGAAGCGGGTGATCGTGATCGGCAATGCGTTCTACGCGATCGACGGTCTGACGCTGCGCGCCGGCGACGAGGGCGCGCTGGCCGCAGCGGTCGACTCGCTGGCGCACTGGGAACCCGACGAGCGGCTGCGCCGGCAGTTCCTCGGCTGGCTGGACAGCGTCTACTGCATTCCCGGCAGTTGGCAGACGCCGGACGCGCTGCATTGCCGGCGCGTCGACGAGCGGATCCGCAAAGTCGTCGCCGGCGACGAACTGTAGGTTCGGCCTGCGGCCGAACAATGTGAATGTCCGGGCACGGCGATCATGTCCGGGCACAGCCAGGACCTACGCGAACATATCCCGTCACGGACGGGATCGATGATGCGGTGTATCCCGGCGTGCGCGGTGGATCGAACCAGATCGCCCTATACTGACGCGCACGGCAACGACACGGGGAGAGCACGCGATGGCGGGACCGCTGGACGGCATCCGGGTGGTGGAAATCGGGGTGTGGGTTGCGGGGCCCGCGGCCGGAGGCATCCTTGCGGACTGGGGCGCGGAAGTGATCAAGGTCGAACCGCCCGAAGGCGATCCGGCACGCGGTTTCCAGCGCATGCTGGGCGCCGACATGCCGAACAACCCGGTGTTCGAGCTCGACAACCGCGGCAAGCGCAGCGTGGTGCTCGACCTCGGCACGCCGGCCGGGCGCGAGGCCGTGCTCGCGCTGATCGATACCGCCGACGTGTTTCTCAGCAACATTCGCCCCGCGGCGCTGGCGCGCCTCGGACTCGATCACGAGACGCTGCTCGCGCGTCGCCCGCAACTGGTCTACGGCATCATCACCGGCTACGGACTCGAAGGCCCGGACGCCGATCGCGCCGCCTACGACATCGCGGCGTTCTGGGCGCGCTCGGGAATCGCGCACCTGCTGACACCGTCCGGCGCGAATCCGCCGTTCCAGCGCGGCGGCATGGGCGATCACTCGGTGGCGAGCTCGTTCGCCGGCGCCATCGCCGCCGCGCTGTTCGCTCGCGAGCGCAGCGGTCGCGGCCAGCTGGTCTCGACCTCGCTGCTGCGCCAGGGCGTCTATACGGTCGGCTTCGATCTGAACATGAAACTCGGCTGGGGGCTGCATCCGCAGATCGGGATGCGCGAGACGATGGGCAATCCGTCGATCAACAACTACATGGCCGGTGACGGCCGGCGATTCTGGATCGTGGGGCTCGAGGGCGATCGGCACTGGCCACCGCTGGCGCGCGCGGTGGGGCATCCGGAGTGGCTCGAGGACCCGCGCTTCGCGGGCGCGATGGCGCGCGCGCAGAACGCCGCCGAACTGATCGCGCTGCTCGACGGCATCTTCGCCACCCGCACGCTCGCGGAGTGGGCCGCGATCTTCGACGCCGAGACCGATTTCTTCTGGGCGCCGATCCAGAGCGCCGACGAAGTGCTCGCCGATCCGCAGCTACGCGCCAGCGGCGCGCTGGTCGACGTGCCCGATCCGCTGGGCACCACGACGATGGTCGCATCGCCGGCGGATTTCCACGGCACACGGTGCGCGCCGCGCTGGATCGCTCCGCAGCTCGGCGAGCACACCGGCGAGGTGCTGCGCGAGATCGGGATGCGGGAGCCATCGGCACGCGCTCCGGACAGCTGATTTCGTCGATCCGGTCTGCGGCTGGACAGGTTCCCGCAGGTCCGGGCTGTGCCCGGACATTTGTTCGGCCGCAGGCCGAACCTATCACGGATTTGTTCGGGAATGCCCGAATCCATGGAGCACCATTCTGGCCGCGGCGCGCACCCTCGCGGTGCGTGCAGCGCACGCGATGGTGAACGAACGGGGCCGCGACGCGCGAAATGGCGCGATTCCGCACGTCTGGCACAGCCGTTGCTAATCCTCCGGCGAACGCCCAGCAGACGGAGTCGCCGCGATGGAGAGACCGCACCTCGTGATGGTAGGCAACGGCATGGCCGGTGTGCGCACCATCGAGGAACTTCTGAAGGCCGCGCCGGATCGTTACCGCATCACGATCTTCGGCGCCGAGCCGCACCCGAACTACAACCGCATCCTGCTCTCGCCGGTGCTCGCCGGCGAAATGGATTTCGACGACATCGTGCTCAACCCGCTCGGCTGGTACCACGACCACGGCATCACGCTGCACGCCGGGCGCCGCATCGTGCGCATCGACCGCGCGCGCCGGCGCGTGATCGCCGACGACGGCAGCGAGGCGCTGTACGACCGCTTGCTGCTCGCCACCGGTTCGGTGCCCTTCGTGCTGCCGGTTCCCGGCAACGACCTGCCCGGTGTGATCGCCTACCGCGACATCGCCGACACCGAGCGCATGATCGAGGCGGCGGCCACGCACCGTCACGCGGTCGTGATCGGCGGCGGACTGCTGGGACTGGAGGCGGCCAACGGTCTGCGCGCGCGCGGCATGGACGTGACCGTGGTGCACGTCTGCGCGTGGCTGCTGGAACGCCAGCTCGACGAGGTGGCGGGGCGCATGCTGCAGCAATCGCTCGAGCAGCGCGGGCTGAAGTTCCTGCTCGAGAAACATACCGAGGCGCTGCTGGCCGGCGAGTCCGGTCGCGTGGCGGCGGTGCGTTTTCGCGACGGCATGCAGATCCCGGCGGATCTGGTCGTGATGGCGGCCGGGATCCGGCCGAACACCGCGCTCGCCGACGCCGCCGGGATCCACTGCAACCGCGGCATCGTGGTCGACGACACGATGCAGACCTACGACCCGAAAATCTATGCGGTGGGGGAGTGTGTCGCGCACCGCGGTACCGTCTACGGACTGGTGGCGCCGCTGTTCGAGCAGGCCAAGGTGGCCGCGAACCACCTCGCGCAGCACGGCGTGGGCCGCTACGCGGGTTCGGTCACCGCGACCAAGCTGAAGGTCACCGGCATCGATCTGTTCTCCGCCGGCGACTTCAGCGGCGGCAACGGCTGCGAGGAGATCGTGCTGAACGACGCCGCCGGCGGCGTGTACAAGCGCTTGCTGCTGCGCGAGAACCGCGTCGTCGGCGGCGTGATGTACGGCGATACCGCCGACGGGGCGTGGTACTTCCAGTTGCTGAAGGAGCGGCGCGACATCAGTGACATCCGCGCGCGCTTGCTGCTGGGGCAGGGCGCGCGCGGCGACCTCGGGCACCAGGGCCAGAATCGCGCGGCCGCGATGCCCGAGGACGCCGAGGTCTGCGGTTGCAACGGAATTTCCAAGGGCACCATCGTACGCGCGATCAAGGAAAAGGGGCTGTTCACGCTCGACGACGTCAAGAAACACACGCGGGCGGCGTCGTCCTGCGGTTCCTGCGCGGGGCTGTGCGAGCAGATCCTCGCCTCCACGCTCGGGGGTGCATACACGCCGGTCGCGGCGCTGAAGAAGCTCGTCTGCGGCTGCAGCGACTACAGCCATGACGAGGTACGCCGGGCGATCCGCGAACAGCGGCTGATCTCGATCCCCGAAATCATGGCGTTCCTCGAGTGGAAGACGCCGAACGGCTGCGACAAATGCCGGCCGGCGCTGAACTATTACCTGATCTCCACCTGGCCGCAGCTCGCGAAGGACGACCCGCAGTCGCGCTTCGTGAACGAGCGCGTGCACGCGAACATCCAGAAGGACGGCACCTTCAGCGTGGTGCCGCGCATGTGGGGCGGGTTGACCTCGCCGTCCGAGCTGCGCGCGATCGCCGGCGTGGCCGAGAAGTACGGTGTGCCCACCGTGAAGATCACCGGCGGTGCGCGCATCGACCTGCTGGGCATCGCGAAGGACGCGCTGCCGCTGGTGTGGGCGGACCTGAACGCGGCCGGCATGGTGTCGGGCCACGCCTACGGCAAGTCGATCCGTACCGTGAAAACCTGCGTGGGCGCCGAGCATTGCCGCTTCGGCACGCAGCATTCGATGGCGATGGGCGTGAAGCTCGAGCGGATGCTGTTCGACATGTACGCACCGCACAAGGTCAAGCTCGCGGTCTCCGGCTGCCCGCGCAACTGCGCCGAGGCCGGGATCAAGGACGTGGGCGTGATCGGCGTCGATTCCGGTTACGAGATCTACGTCGCCGGCAACGGCGGCATCAAGACCGAGGTGGCGCAGTTCCTGTGCAAGGTCCCCGACGACGACGCGGTGCTCGGGCACGCGGGAGCCTTCCTGCAGCTCTACCGCGAGGAAGGCCACTACCTGGAGCGCACCTGCCATTTCGTCGCGCGCGTGGGGCTGGACTACGTGAAGCGCCGCGTCGTCGAGGACGCCGACAACCGCGCGCAACTGCACCAGCGCCTGCTGGACGCGCTGCGCGATCGACCGGATCCGTGGGCCGAACGCGTGGCCGGCGCCGCGCGCCACGAATTCGAACCCTTGCACGCATGAGCGGAGGACACACGATGGAAAACTGGACGCAGGTCTGCGCCCTGGAGGACATCCCGCGGCTGGGCTCACGGTTGCTGCTGCACCGCGATCCCGACGAAGGCGAGATCGCGATCGCGCTGTTCCGCACCCAGGGCGAGGTGTTCGCGCTGCGCAATCGCTGCCCGCACCGCGGCGGCCCGCTGGCCGATGGCATCGTGCACGACCGCCACGTGAGCTGTCCGCTGCACGGACTCAAGCTCAGCCTCGCGAGCGGCGAGGCAGTGGCGCCCGACACCGGTTGCGTACGCACCTACCCGGTGCGCGTCGAGCAGGGGCTGGTGCACCTGCGACTGGGCTGAAGGAGGCGACCATGTATACCGACACGCTCGATGGGTTCGCCGCCGCAGCGCGGCGCAAGGCTGCGTGGGCGCGGACCGATCCGCCGGCCTTCTTCATCGCCTCGGCGATGGCCGGCGTCTACGTGGGGCTCGGGATCATCCTGATCCTCAGCCTCGGCGCGCTGGTCGATCCGATCTGGCAACGCCTGGTGATGGGCGCCTCCTTCGGCATCGCGCTGACGCTGGTGGTATTCGCGGGTTCGGAGCTCTACACCGGGCTCACGATGTCGATGACGATCGGTGTGCTGCGCGCCGGCGTGGCGTCGCGCGATCTCGCGCGCGTCTGGACGCTGGCGTGGTTCGGCAACCTCGCCGGTGCGCTGCTGCTGGCGTGGCTGTTCACCAGCGCGGGCGGCGGGATTCCGCACGGCGAAGGCGCCGCGCTGCTGCAGCGCATCGCCGCCGCGAAGATGAACGCGGAGGCAGGCGAACTGGTGGCGCGCGGGATCCTCTGCAACTGGCTGGTCTGCCTGGCGCTGTGGATCGGTGCGCGGGTCCAGGGCGACACGGCGAAGATGATCGCGATTGCCTGGTGCCTGTTCGCCTTCATCGCCAGCGGCTACGAGCACAGCGTGGCGAACATGACGCTGTTCGCGCTGGCGCTCGCCGGCGAGCCGGGCCCCGGCGTTTCGCTGGCCGGTGCCGCGTACAACCTCGGCTGGGTGACGCTGGGCAACACGATCGCCGGCGTGCTGATGATGGCCTCGGCGTACGCGTTCGTCGGGCGCGAACGGCGCGCTCTGCCGGTGCCGGGTCGGGGTGCGGTGGTGCCGGATTAGTCAGGCACGCGGAGCCTGCGATTGGATCAGTGTGCAGGGAGGGGCGGGTGGTTGCGTGCCCGGGAACCACCACTCGCCGATCTCGATTTCGCGACTGGCTTCGATACGCTGCTGTTGTCAATGGTTGTCAAGGCGGGCGTTGACTTGCCGGAGCAGGTATGAGCAGAAACACCCTGAACGTTGCACTGCCGGAGAACATGCGTGCGTACGTCGATGCGCGCGTCGTCTCCGGTCACTACGGTAATACCAGCGAATACCGCAGGGAACGTATCCGCAAGGACCAGGCGGAACAGGCGACAGACGATCTGCGCAGGCTGATCGGCCAAGGAGTCGCTTCCGGGCCCGCGTCGGCCTGGAAGCGGGCGGAAGAAGTCGAACTTGTGGCCATGGCGCGGGGAGACGTCGATTGAAGACGCTTGCTTGGAGAGCAGCAGGACATCCTTTCGATTTTTGGCGACGGCGGGATGCCTCCCTGACCGCTGTCCGTCCGGAATGTTCAGGAATGCACTAGCAGTTCGCCACCTGTTTTCGCCGCCGGCACGCACGCTCCGTGTTCCCGCGGCGCCGCTGCGTCGGCTCAGCGACGCCCGGCGCGGATGAAGTCGGCGGCGCGCTCGCCGATCACGATCGACGTCGCGTTGGTGTTGCCGGAGATGAGCCGCGGCATCACCGAGGCGTCCGCGACACGCAGGCCCGCGACACCTCGCACGGCGAGTGCGGTATCGACCACCGAACCTTCGTCCGCTCCCATCCTGCAGGTGCCCACGGGGTGATGACCGGTGGTGCCCGCGCGGCGTGCGTACTCGATCAGCTGATCGCGTGTGCCCGCCGTGGCACCCGGACAGGTTTCCGCGGCGGTGATCGCTGCAAGCGCGGGTGCGGCCGCGATCCGGCGCGCCCATTCGATGCTCGCCACCGTGGTATCGATGTCGTACTGGGTGCTCAGGTAGTTCATCTGCAACCGCGGGGGCGCCAGGGGGTCGGCGGAGGCGAGCGAGAGCTGGCCACGCGACGTGGGTCGACACACATTGGGCGCCAGCGTGTAGCCGGGATAGGGGTGCAGTTTCCTGGCATCGCTGTCGAGCTCGCCCGACAACGGCATCACATGGAACTGGACGTCGGGCCGGGTCAGCTCCTCGCGCGTGCGCAGGAAGATGCCGACGTCGGCCGCGGGTATCGTCATCGCGCCGCGCTTGCGGAGCAGATAGTTCAACACCTCGAGCACGATCCGCACGCTGCCGAGGCGGGAATTCAGTGACGGCTGGCCGTCTCGGAGCCGCCACATCAAGGGCACCACCACGTGATCCTGCAGGTTCGCGCCCACGCCGGGGGCATCGACCCGGACCGGAATCCCGTGTCGCCTCAGTTGTTCGGCCGGTCCGATACCGGACAGCATCAGGATCTGCGGCGAGCCGATCGCACCCGCGCACAGGATCACTTCCGCGCGCGCGCCCGTCACCTGCTCGCGCCCGTCATGGCGGTAGCGCACTCCCGTCGCACGCCCGGCATCGAACACGATGCCGGTGGTCACGGCGTCGGTACGCACGAGGAGGTTTGCTCGTCCTCGCGCCGGCCTCAGGTAACCATGTGCGGCCGAGCAGCGCCGTGCGCCATCAGCGGTCATCTGGTAATAGCCGACTCCTTCCTGGCGCGCTCCGTTGAAGTCGCTGGTGCGCGGAATACCGGCCTGTTCGGCAGCGCGGATCATCGCCTCCGCGAGCGGCGTCGGGTCTACGATGTCGGATACCGCGATGGGGCCTTCCCGGCCATGCCCGGAAGCGGCACTGCCGAGGTTGCGCTCGATGCGCCGGAAGTACGGTGCCATCTCGGCCCAGCCCCAGCCGGGCGCTCCCGCGACGACCCAGTCGTCGTAATCCTCGCGCTGACCGCAGATGTGGATCAGTCCGTTGATCGCCGAACTGCCACCGAGCACCCTGCCCCGCGGCAGGGGAACGCTGCGGCCGCCGAGCCCCGGTTCGGGATCGGTCTCGAACGCCCAGTTGAAGCGGCTGTGCGGATCCTGGGTCTTTCCCCACCCCGCGGGCATGCTGATGAACAGGTGGTTGTCGCGCCGTCCCGCTTCCAGCAACAGCACGCGGCAGGCAGCGTTCTCGGACAGCCGCGCCGCGACCGCGCACCCGGCGCTGCCCGCACCGACGACGATGTAATCGACACTTTCCATTCCCGGACCCCCGCACCAGTGTTCGAGCGGCCAGTATTCAATTGTCGACAGCGTGGCGCAACGCCTGGCGAACATGACGCTGTTCGCGTGTGGCGCTCACTGGCACGCAGGGTTCGTTTACCATACGCCGAAAACGTGGCATGGATCCCGTCATGAACGTCCCGATCTACTCGACCATCCGTAGCGGGCGCCGCTAGCGCCCCAATCGTCTCGAGGGCGCCTACGACGCCGTGGTGATCGGCTCGGGGATGGGTGGGCTCTCGACGGCGGCGCCGTGGCCGGCAAGCAGGCGTTTCGCGACAACCTCGTAGAGCGCTTTCCACGGGAAGAGAAGGCGATCGACCGCTACCTGCACATGCTCGAAGACGTCGGCAGGGCGATGCCGATGGTGACGATGGGCCGTTTCCTGAAGCCCTGGCAGCGCACGCCGGTGAAGCCGCTGTTCGACCTGCTCGCGCCGGGCCACCTCTACCGAACAACCTGGGAGGTGCTCAGCGAGCTCACGCAGGACCGCGACCTGATCGCCGTGCTGTGCGGCCAGCGGGGTGACCTGGGACTGCCGCCCAGGAGGTCCGCGTTCCTGGTGCACGCGCAGATACGCAAGAGCAGCGGCGAAGCATTCACCTGCGCGCGCGTCGGACGCATCGTCGTCGAGAACGGCATCACGCGTGGCGTCCAGATGGAAGACGGCACCCGCATCGACTGCAACTGCGTCGTCTCATAGGCCGGCGTATTCAATACCTTCGAGCGCCTGCTGGAACCTGCCGTCGTCCGTCGTGCCGGCTACGACACGCTGCTCGAGGGGGGCAGGCCGCGCATCTCGTTCCCGTCGGCCAGGGATCCGGACTGCGCGCGACGCCCCTCGGAACCTCGACCATCGAGATCGTAGCCCCGGCGCCTTACGAGTGGTTCGATCGGTGGAAGGACCAACCCTGGGGCAAGCGTGGTGAGGATTACGACGCCTTTATTACGAAGTCTCAACGCCGCTTTCGAGCGCGCACTTCTGTGCATGGCAGCGCGGTGAGCTCTACGGCCTTGACCATGACCCGCAACGTTTCCGTGCGCACTGGCTCTCGCCGCGCACGAAAATCCCCGGCCTGTGGCTCACCGGGCAGGACATCGTCTGCTGCGGCGTCGTGGGCGCGATGATGAGCGGCGTGCTGACCGCCACCACCATCCTCGGGCTACGCAAATCCGCTCCCCTCACGAAACGCATCTTCGCATCCTGAGGCATTGCCGGCCGCGATGGCGGCACAGAGCGCGGCATCGCGTGTGGGCCTGGCTGCAGCGTTGCCTCAACGGTGACGGCAGCCTGCGTGATGTCGCCACCAAGGAATAGAGACTCGCAGCACCCGGCAATCCCGGCTACCATCGACCCCAGGCGCTCGCTGACGGTCCAGGTCATGTCCCACGGATTCCCCTTCGATGGTCTGTGTGTCATCGATCTTTCGTGCGATATCAGCACCAGTTACGCGGGCAAGATGCTGGCCGATGCGGGTGCCGAGGTGGTCAAGCTGGAACCCGGCGCCGGCGATCCGATGCGACGCTGGAAGGCCTCGGTGGCGCTGGACGGCGGCGCGCCGTTGGCCCCGGGTGAAACGGCGGCGTTGTATCACTTCCTCAACGGCAACAAGATTCACCTGACGGCGGACCTCGCGAGCGCGGACGGGCGGCAGCGCTTGGTGTCGCTGTGCAAGGAGGCCGACCTGCTGCTGGATCACGGTCGGCTGCAGGAGGCGGGAATCGGGACCTCGCTGTTGCGCCAGGGCAATCCCGCCCTGACCGTGCTCACCATTTCCGACTGGGGCGCCAGCGGACCCTATGCCGGGCGCGCCGCCAGTGAGTTCACGCTGCAGGCCGAGGTCGGCGCCACCGCCTATCGGGGCTATCCGGACCGTCCTCCTTTTGCGGCCGGCGGCCAGATCGGCGACTACCTGTGCGGGACCTACGCGGCGGTGGCGGCAGCGGCGTTCGCCGGCCGCGGGCGCGCGATCGAGGTATCCCGGTTCGAGAGCATGCTGCTCAGTCTGCAGCCCTACCAGTACATCCACGGTCAGCTGGAACCCGGCCGGGTTCCCGCGTCGGTGGACGTACCCGGCATCGCTCCGGCACGCGATGGCTGGGTGGGTTTCTGCACCATCACCGACCAGCAGTGGCGCAGCTTTGCGGAGATGATCGGTCGCCCCGAACTGGGGCGGGATCCGGAGCTGGCAAGCGGTTTCCAGCGCTTCCGGAATAGCCGGCGCGTGGTGCCGGCGATCAACGCCTGGACCCGCGAGCGCACCATCGAGGCCATCGTCGCGGAAGCGTCACGGCGGCGCATTCCGGTGGCGCCGGTCGGCAATGGCCAGACGGTTCCCGAACTGGAGCAGTTCAGTCAGTGCGGCGTGTTCCTGGACAACCCGGCCGGTTTCCGGCAACCCCGGCCGCCCTACCGGCTGGGCAAGGGCGCGCTGCGAGGCCCGGCCGCAGCCCCTGCCGTCGGTGGCGAGCACGCGGCATTTCGCTGGAGCGCAGCGGCCCGCACGACCGTTGCAGAGGGCGCCAGACCCCTGCAAGGTATCCGGGTGCTCGACCTGACGGCTTTCTGGGCCGGACCGGCGGCCAGCGCCTGCTTCGCGGCCCTGGGCGCCGATGTCATCAAGGTGGAATCGATCCAGCGTCCGGACGGGATGCGTTTTTCCGCCGGCTTCGTGCCCAGGGACAAACCCCTGTGGGAATGCTCGCCGATCACCCACGGTGCGAACTCCGGCAAGCGGGGAATCACCCTCGACCTGGAGAGCCCGCGCGGGCTGGCGCTGGCCCGGCAGCTGGTCGCCGAATGCGACATCGTGATCGAGAATTTTTCGCCGCGGGTGCTGGAGAAATTCGGCCTCGGCTGGGACGAGATCCAACGCATCAACCCCCGGACCATACTCGTGCGCATGCCGGCCTTTGGCCTGGAGGGCCCGTGGCGTGAGCGTACCGGCTTCGCGATGACGATCGAACAGGTCTCCGGCCTCGCCTGGCGCACCGGTTACTCCGATCGGACCCCGGAAGTGCCGCGCGGATGTGTCGATCCGCTGGGTGGCATGAGCGCGGTGTTCGCCACGCTGTGCGCGCTGCGGCTGCGCGAGCGCGAGGGCGGTCAGCTGGTCGAGGTGCCACTGGTCGAGGCGGGCCTGAACATCGTCGCCGAACAGGTCATCGAGTTCAGCGCCTGCGGTGCGCTGCTGCAGCGCCACGGCAATCGTGGTCCGGATGCCGTGCCGCAGGGGGTCTTTGGCTGCCGCGGGGGCGAGTGGCTGGCGATCTCGATCGTGAGCGACCGGCAATGGGGCGCCCTGACGGAGCTGCTGCCGGGCGCACCGCTTGGCCGCGATGCCGGTGCCCGGGAACGCCGACGGTGCGAAGACGCCCTGGAGCAGTGGCTGGCACGGCAGTGTGTGCTGCACGATGTGGATGCCTTGACCGCACGACTGGGTGCCGCCGGCATTCCTGCGGCGCCACTGCGCAACGTGCGTGAACTGCAGCACCATCCGCAGTTGCGGGCGCGTGGTTTTTTCACGCGCCTCAGGCACGCCGTGGTGGGCGAACTCGATTACCCCACCCTGCCGTTTCGCGTCGATGGCCAGTACCTTCCCGTCGAGCGGCCCGCCCCGCTGCTGGGCGAGCACAACGCAGAGGTGCTGGGCAGGCTGCCGGGAATGGACCGCGCCACGCTCGACGCACTGGAGCGCGACGGCATCATCGGCACCACGCCGCGTTTCGGCGGTGCATGAGCCACGGGCAGGCACTTGGCAAGCTTTCACCCGCGCGCTTATGCTCCCGGGCTGGTGGTGCCGCGGTGTTTTGCGGCACCTCGTTCACTCCCGGAGCCGTCGATGTCGAAGCCCTCACGATTCGCCCTTCGTTCGCCCGTGATCGAAGGTCTGGAACAGGAACTCGCCGCCGCCGATACCTACGCGCAGTGGCGCAAGCTGGCGGAGCGCCACGACAAGCTGACCGGGGCCGACGACTGGCGCCGCGAGGACGCCTCGCGGCTCTACGACCACGAGAACATCCGCCTGCGCCTGCAGCAGCTGCGCCGGTTGCGCCGCAAGCGCGACGACCACGGCCTGCTGTTCGTGCTGAACGAGGGCATCCACGGCAACATGGAGGGCATGGGCAAGGCGCAGCTCTACCAGCGCGCCTGCTGCGGCACCAAGAAGCTGATCGAGGAGTACGTCGCCGAGATCAGCGATGCGCTCGACTACCTCGCACCGCGGGATTTTCCGTCGATTCCGTGGGCCGAGCGGGTCGAGTTCTTCCAGCGCGCCAGTCACTGCTACGGCCGGTCGGCGCTGATGCTGAGCGGCGGCGGCACGCTCGGTTACTTCCACCTGGGGGTGCTGAAGGCGCTGATCGAGCAGGGGTTGTGTCCGGCGGTGATCTCCGGCGCCAGTGCCGGTGCCTTCGTCGCCGCGATGGTCGGCACGCGCACCGACGAGGAATTCCTCGCGATGTTCGAGGACAACTGGATCGCGCGCGCGCTGACCGAGAATCCGTCGAACATCAAGATCGGCCTCGGCAAGCGCAACACCATCGACATGCAGGTGATCCGCCGCGAAATGGAGCGCCTGGTGCCGGACATGACCTTCCTCGAGGCGTACCGCAAGACGGGCCGCAGCATCAACATCACCATCTCGCCGGCCAGTCCGCGCCAGACCTCGCGGCTGCTGAACCACATCGCCTCGCCGAACGTCACGGTGCTCTCCGCGGTGCTCGCGAGCTCGGCGCTGCCGGGCGTGTTCGCGCCGGTGCAGCTCGAGGCGCGCAACGCCAACGGCGAGATCAGGCCGTATCTGCCGTCGCGACGCTGGATCGACGGGTCGTTCTCGCAGGACCTGCCGGCCAAGCGGCTGGGGCGCATGTACGGCGTCAACCATTTCATCGTCAGCCAGGTGATGCCGGGGCTGGGCAGGGAACCGAACCGGCGCCCCGGCATCCGCCAGATCACCTCCGATGCGATGGTCGCCGCGACCAAGGCGGTGGTGCGCGGCGGGCTCGACTGGATCCAGCGCCGCACCAAAGTCAGTCCGCGCGTCGGCACCGCGCTGAATACGGTGAACGCGCTGATCGACCAGCAGTTCGTCGGCGACATCAACATCTTTCCCGGCTACGGGCTGTCGAACCTGAACATGATCCTGCGCCTGCTGGACGAAGACGAGCTGGTGCACCTGATCAAGGCCGGCGAGCGCGCGACCTGGTCACGCGTGCCGGCGATCGCGAACACCACGCGCATCGGCCGCACGCTGGATTCGATACTGCATGCCTTCGAACTCGACGAAACGCACTGGCTGCGTGCGTCACGGCGCCCGCGCCACGGCGCCACGCCACCCGCGGACGCCGAACGCGAGCCGAAGGCGTCGCAGCGCGCTCCGCGACGCAGCAAGGCGGCGGGGGCGGTGGTGGCGGCGCTCGAGGCCGATACCGGTACCGATGCGCTACGTCATTGAGGGAGGGACTGAGCGATGACCGAAGACCACACGATCCCGCGGCGCGACCTGCTGGCGGGAATGGCCGGGCTGGGAATCGCGCTCGGCAGCGCCGGGGCGCTGGCCGCCGACGAACACGCCGCGCACGCGGCGCATGCCGGCCACGCGGCGAAGGATGCGGCGGCGGACCGGCCCGTGTCGCCACGGTTGCAGGAGCTGATCCGCACGGCCTCCGATTGCCTGCAGAAGGGCCGCTACTGCCTGTCGCGCTGCACCGACCACCTCGCCGCCGGCACCGGTCTGATGGCCGAGTGTCAGCGGGGCGTGATGAACATGCTGCCGGTGGTGGGCGCGATGGCCGACGTGGCGGGTTATGCCAGCGCCAGCCACGAGGACATGGCCGCGCTGGCCACCGTCTGCGCGCGCTTCTGCCGGGCGTGTGCGAAGGCCTGCGAGCCGCACTCGCCGCATCACGAGGAGTGCCAGGCCTGCGAGGACGCCTGCGCAGCGTGCGCCGAGGCCTGTGACGCGCTGGTCGCCGCCTGACGGGCGGGGTTCAGAGCAGCAGCCAGACCAGGGCGGTGGCGGCGAGCCCTTTCCAGAAGGCGCTGAGCAGCGTGGCGCGGTCGGTACGGTAGAGTTCGCTGCGCGGATCCCCGCCGGCGCGCACGCGTCGTATCACCGGCCATTCGATCGCCGCCGCGAGCACCACCGCTCCGGCGGCGCCGGCCACCAGCATGCAGCGTCCGGCGCTGTCCAGCGGAATCGCCAGCCACAGCAGCACGAGGCCGAACACGCCGCCCAGCTGGCCGCCGCAACTCATCCACAGGAACTGTTGCGGCGTGTTCTGCGTGAAGTCGAAGTCGAACACGAACAGGCCGGGTCGCGCGGGGATCGTGTAGCGGGCCCCCGCGACGCGCGCGGCCGCGAAGTGGCCCCACTCGTGGGTCAGCGTGGCCAGCACCGCACCGGCCGGCAGCGCGACCAGCACCGACAACGCTGCCGCGGCGCGCAGGCCGGTGACCTGCTGCCAGGCGTCGGCGGCGGCCCACAAGGCCGCGACCGTCAGCGCGACCAGCACGTGGGTGCCGACCAGCATCAGGCGGCGGTCGCCGTCGCGCAAGGTGCCGGGGGTGCGCGCGGTTTCGTCGGTGCCCGTGTCGCGGGGTTCGTCGGTGCGCGTGTCGCGGGGTTCGTCGGTGCTCGTCATGGATGGTGCGCTCTGTGTGGTGGAACGGCAGGCGTATGAATACGTGTCCGGGCACAGCCCGGACCTAGCGCGAAGGCGTCCGGCGTTTGGCACGTGTGCGGGCGTGCCCGGCGTTTGGCACGTGCGTGGGCGTCCGGCGTTTGGCACGTGTGCGGACGTGCCCGGCGTAGGTTCGGCCTGTGGCCGAACGAATTCAATGTCCGGGCACAGCCCGGACCTACGCGAACATGTCCGGGCACAGCCCGGACCTACAGGCGGAGCGAGAGGTCGAGTCCGTAGGTGCGCTCGGGCGCGTAGCTCGCCATCTGGTTGATCACGGTCGCGCCGTAGACGATCACCTCGTCCTCGTTCAGCAGGTTCTTCGCCCACGCCGAGACGCTGACCGCGGTCTTGCCGAGCGGGATCTCGGCCACGCCGGCGCGTGCATCGACGATCCAGTGCGACTCGCTGTACGCCACCTTGTCGATCGCCGGATCGAAGGTAGGCATCACACCGATCTCGGCACGCGAACGATAGCGCCCGTCGAGGCGCACGAAGGCGTTGCCGCCTATTGCGAAGGCCGGGAAATCGTACTGCGCCGACAGCCGCGCATTGCGCTTCGGGGTCCACGCCTGATGGCCGTAGTCGGCGATGTCGCCGTAGGGCGGCAGCAGGTATTCCTTGAATTCGTGATCGGTCCAGCCGAAGGTGCCGCCCAGCGTCAGCCCGTCCACCGGCACCGCATCGACCTCGATCTCGAGGCCCTTGATCTCGGCTTCGCCCGCGTTGTCGAAACGCTGCGAGCCGTTGACGAAGGTCTGGACCTGCAGGTCGGTGAAATCCATGAAGAAGGCGACCGCGTTGACGCGCAGGCGGTTGTCTAGGAATTGCGACTTGATCCCCGTTTCCCAGCTCTCCAGTTCCTCGGGCTTGTAGGGGATGCCGCTCATGATCCCGCCCGAGACGAAGCCGGTCGAGAACTTCAGGTACGCCATCACGTCCTCGGTGACCCAGTAGTCGGCGATCAGCGCGTAGCTCGACTTGCTGAAATCGTCGCCGTAGGTGCCGGGCTGAAGCTGGCTGCCGGTGGCGGCAGCGATCTGGATCAGTTCCGTTTCGCGCTCGTCCTCGGTGTACCGGATGCCCGCGGTGAGGTCGAGTTTTTCCGTCGTGTGCCAGGTCGCCTGCGCGTAGATCGCGCGCGACTCGTTGCGTGCCTCCGACTCGGTGGTGCCGCTGCCGAAGACGCCGTCGTACCAGGCGGGTACGACCACGCCGTTGGTGACCGGCTGCATGATGCCGAGCGCATCGACCACCGGCGATTCCTCGTCGAAATAGAACAGGCCGGCGACCAGGTCGTAGCGTTCGCGCGTGACGGTGAGCTGCAGCTCCTGCGTGAACTGCTCCTGCTCCATCGAGCGCGCGGTCAGCAGGTTGAAGAAGAAGTCGTTCGGACCCGGTGCGTTCGCGGGATCGAAGATCGCGCCGTAGTCCCCGCTCAGCATGCCGGCGAGCTGCGCGGCACCGAGCTTCCAGCCGCCGGTCCCGGCGAGGTCGAAGATGTTCGGTTCCTGGTCGACCTCGCGATACGCGGTGATGCTCTTCAGGTTGATGCCTTCGGCGAGATCCCAGCTCAGCGTGAGGTTGTGTCCCTCGACGGTCAGCGGCTGCACGCTGGTGGCGGCGGCGACGCGATCCAGGCGTTTCGGCGACAGGTTCGTGATGCCGCCGTAGCCCGGTTGCAGCGAGTACACGAACTCCAGCAGCGGCTCGAGCGGCGTGCCGTCGATGATGCCGAGTTGCTGCGTGGGGTAGGCGACGGTCTCGCTGTCGGTGTAATCGAAGCGGTAGTCGATCATGAGCTCGTCGCTGGCCTGCAAGCGTGCGGCGGCCATGAACGCGTCGACGTCGCGGCTGCCGAGCTCGTCCTCGTACTCCAGCACGCCGAGGCGCGGGTCGCGCTGGCGCAGGTCGATGCTGTGCCCGCCGATCAGGTTGTCGACCATGCCGCCGCGGTCGTCGTGCAGGTAGGTGAACTTGAGCGCCAGATTGCCCCAGGCGGGCAGGTCCAGCGTGGTGCGCGTGCGCCACGCATCGAAATTGCCCACCGACAGATCCTGGCGCAGACCGAACTCGCCGCGCGGTGCCGCGGTGATGAGGCTGATCGCACCGCCGGTGGCGTTGCGCCCGAACAGCGTGCCCTGCGGTCCGCGCAGCACCTCGACGCGCTCGATGTCGGCGATGTCGAAGATCGCGCCCACGCTGCGCCCGATGTAGACGCCGTCGAGGTAGAGACCGACCTTGGGATCCACCGCGCTGTCGGAGACGCCGGAGCTGATGCCGCGGATGGTGATGATCGGGATCGCCTGGATGCCCTGCGTGATGATCTGGAAGTTCGGCGCGAGTCCGGCGATGTCGGCGATGGCCGTGACGCGGAACTTCTCGAGCATGTCGCTGGAGAGCGCCGTCACCGCCACCGGCACGTTCTGCAGGTTCTGTTCGCGCTTCTGCGCGGTGACGATGATCTCCTCGAGCGCGCTGCTCTGGCCTGCACCGGAGTTCTGTGCGTTCACCGTTTGCACGGACGTCGCACAGGCGAGCGCGCAGCCGATGTACAGGACGCGCGCGCGGTGGGTGGTGGTCGTCGTCATGCCTGGAGTCTCCTGTGATTGTGATGATGCGGAAACCGGTTCAGGGTGCGGCGCACGCGCGCCGGCGCCGTGTCGCTCCTTCAGCCGCTGCCGCGGCCGAACACGTTCCAGAACAGCACCTCGTCCACCGGGCGGCGCCAGGCAGGGCTGAAGCCGGTGCCCAGCGTGTACGCGACCGGGAACAGGCCGGCCTGGGTGTAGTGGGCGGGAATGCCGAGCAGTTCGGCCATCTCGCGCTCGCGGTGCAGATGCACCGTCGTCCAGCAGCTGCCGAGCCCGCGCGGGCGCAGCGCCAGCATGAAGCTCCACACCGACTGCACGATCGAACCCCACAGGCTCGCCTGCATGAACAGGCTCGCGCCTTCGGTGCGCCCGGCGAACACGGGCACCACCAGCACCGGCACCTCGGCCATGTGCTCGCGCAGGTACTGCACCGACTCGCCGATCTGTTGTGCACCGGGGATCGAGGCGCCGGCGTAGTTCTCGCCCGTTGCGTGGCCGAGCGAGCGGATCTGGTCCTCCATCGCCGCGTCGTAGATCGCGGCCATGCGCGCCACCGTCGCGCGGTCATCGACCGCGACGAAGCGCCAGGCGTTCATGTTCGAGCCGTTCGGCGCCTGCATCGCGAGCGCGATGCACTCGGCGACGATTTCGCGCGGTACCGGACGCTGCAGGTCGAGGCGCTTGCGCACGGCGCGGGTGGTGGACAACACCTCGTCGGGGCTGAGGGGAAGCAGCTCGCTCAAACGATCCTCCGGCGGCAGGGGCGACACGAGGGTTCTGTAGCGGGGACTATACGGCGTATGCTATGCACCAGACAGTCGCCGATGATTGCAATTCGTTCATTCAGGTACGGAGTGAGCCATGATGCGTGCGAAGAACGAGAACAGGGCATGGTGGTGGGGCGTGGCGCTGGCGTGCGCTGCGTCGGCGGTTGCAGCGGCGGAGCAGCCGAGCTACTCGCCGTGGGCGGGCAAGGATCTGCCGCAGCGCGTGTACTGGGGTGATACGCATCTGCACACCTCGCTGTCGCTCGATGCGAACCTGTTCGGTGCCGCGGCGCTGACGCCGGCCGACGCCTACCGTTTCGCGCGCGGCGAGACGATCACGGCGAGCCATGGCATGGCGGCGCGCATCGGTCGTCCGCTGGATTTCCTGGTCGTCGCCGACCATGCCGAATACCTGGGCGTGATGCGCCTGGTGCGCGCCGGGGATCCGGCGATCCTGCGCAACGAAACCGCGCGTGGCTGGCGCGAGGCGCTGCTCGGCGGGCAGCGCGACAGCATGGGGCGCATGATGATCCAGATCGGCGAGTCGTACGCGACCGGCAAACCGCTGGTCGACATCCCCGAGGGGCATCCCTCGCCGTGGCGCGAGAGCGCGCAGGTCGCCGATGCGGCGAACCGCCCCGGCGAGTTCACGGCGCTGATCGGCTACGAGTGGAGTTCCGCCCCGGACGGCAACAACCTGCATCGCGTGGTGGTATTCCGCGACGGTGCCGAGCGCACCTCGCAGGTGGCGCCGTACTCCTCGTTCGACAGCGAGAATCCCGAGGAGCTGTGGCGCTACCTCGCGCGCTACGAACAGGCTACCGGTGGTCGCGCGCTCGCGATCCCGCACAACAGCAACCTGAGCGGCGGCTTGATGTTTTCCGACAAGGACTTCGGCGGCAAGCCGATCGACGCGGCGTACGCACGCGAGCGTGCGCGCTGGGAGCCGGTGATCGAGGTCACGCAGATCAAGGGCGACAGCGAGACGCACCCGCTGCAGTCGCCCGGCGATGCCTTCGCCGACTACGGGCGCTGGGACCAGTTCAACATCCTGATGAACACCCCGCAGCAGCCGTGGATGCAGCAGCACCAGTACGCGCGGCCCGCGTTGCGGCTGGGGCTCGCGATCGAGGAACGCACCGGCGAGAACCCGTACCGCTTCGGACTGATCGGCAGCACCGATTCGCACACCGCGCTGGCGGCGGTCGAGGAAGAGAACTTCTGGGGCAAGGCCGCGCACGACGAGCCGGGCCCGCTGCGTACCAAACGCCCGTGGGGAATTCCCGAGGCCGGGATGCCGAACACGATCCAGCTCGCCTCGGGCTACGCGGCGGTGTGGGCCACGCAGAACACGCGCGAGGCGATCTTCGACGCGCTGGCGCGCCGCGAGGTCTATGCGAGCACGGGGCCGCGCATCACGGTGCGTTTCTTCGGCGGCTGGAACTACGGCGCGCGTGACCTGGCCGGGCCCAATCCGGCGCTGAACGGTTACGCGCGCGGGGTCCCCATGGGCGCCGACCTGCCAGCGCGGCCGCAGGATGCGCGCGCGCCGTCGTTCCTGGTGTGGGCGTTGAAGGAAACCGACGGCGCGAACCTGGACCGCGTGCAGGTGGTGAAGGGCTGGGTGGACGGCCAGGGCGAGACGCACGAAAAGGTATTCGACGTCGCGTGGTCCGGTGCGCGCGAGCCCGATGCCGATGGCGTGCTGCCGCCGGTCGGCACTACGGTGGATGTCGCAACCGCGACCTGGAGCAACGACATCGGTGCCGCCGAGCTCGCGACGGTGTGGAGCGATCCGGAATTCGATCCGGCGGCGCGCGCGTTCTACTACGTGCGCGTGCTCGAGATCCCGACGCCGCGCTGGGTGCTGTACGACCGGCTGCGACTCGGCGTCGAGCTGCCCGCCGGCACCGAGCTGGTGCACCAGGAGCGTGCCTACACCTCGCCGATCTGGTACGAACCGCGGTCGCGCGGCTAGGCGCGGCCAGGCGCGGCTACGCGGCGCCGGCGCGACGCGCGCTCGAGCCGCGCGATCTCGGCAGCGAAGGTGTCGGTGATCAGTGCCACGTCGGGCATCATGCGCCGGCACGCCAGCGCGCCCACGCACAGGCGTCCCATCGCGCTGATCACCGTGATGTTGATCCCGGAGCCGAGCTGCAGCGGGCCGAACGGGTAGATGCGCTGCACGCGCGCCCCGGCGCAGTAGAGCGGCTTCTGCGGCCCGGGCACGTTCGAGATCACGAGGTTCCACGGTGGCGCGATGCGGTCGGCCAGCTCGCTGCTCGCATAGATCGTCATGATCCGCGACAGCGTGGTGGGCAGGAACATGTTCAGCAGCAGGTCCGCGGTCTGCCGGAACACATCGCCCTTGCCGCTCGAGTGGCGCTTCTTGGCGCCCGCGGTCTGGGCGTTGATCGCGCGCAGCCGCTGCACCGGGTCTTTTTCCCCGATCGGCAGCGCCACCAGGATCATCGAGATGCGGTTGCCGCGTTCGGGGGCGTTCTCGTCCGCGGGCTGCGCGACCGGCACGCTGGCGAGCAGCGGCTCCTCCGGCAATGCGTCGTGCGCGAGCAGCCATTCGCGCAGCGCTGCGCAGCTCGCGGCGAGCACCACGTCGTTCACCGTGGTGCCGAAGACGTCCTTGATCGTCTTGACGGTATCCAGCGACACGTCGTTCATGCCGAGCGCGCGCAGCGTCGACAGCCGGCCGTTGAACGGGGTGGGCGGCGCCGTGAAGACGCGCGGGCGGGGTGGTCCGCCGGCATCGTCATGGTCGGCTGCATCCGAGGAATCCTCGCGGCGCAGCAGGGTGGCGCCGATCTCGGTCACGCTGCGCAGCAGGTGGTACGGGCGCCTGAGCAGCGAGCGCGAGGTGTCGAGCGCCTTCCAGCCGAGCGTGGGTTCCTGCTCCGGTTCCCAGTCGCCCTGCGGCGGCGGCACGCGGCGCACGCGCGGCGACGGGTCGAGCAGCGCGCCCATCAGCGCGACCAGCCGCGAACCGTCCATCACGGCGTGATGCACCTTCACGATCAGCGCGATCGACCCGCCGCGCAGGCCTTCGACCACGTGCATCTCCCACAGCGGCCGCGAGCGGTCGAGCAGCCGGCCGGCCAGCAGGCCGGCGAAGGCCTGCAGTTCGCGCTTGCCGCCGGGGGCCGGGATCGCCGCGCGCAGCAGGTGGTTCGAGAGCCGGAAGTCGGGGTCCTCGATCCAGTGCGGGTCGCCGATCTGCATCGGACCGGCCACGAGGCGGCGCCGGAACGGCGGGATCAGGTGCAGGCGCGCGTTCAGCGTACGCTCCAGCCGCTCGCAGAACGCGTGTGCGGGTTTCTCGAGCAGCAGGATGCCCATGGTGTGCATCGGCATTTCCGGCGTCTCGCCGTGCAGCAGCGCCGCATCGAGATTGGACAGGCGCAACATCGTCGTTCCCCTTGCGCGGCGAGGGCCGCTGCGAATCAGTGATCGTCGTCCAGCGTGAAGTGCAGCGTATCACCGGCTGCCGCCCGCGTGCGCACGCGCGCGCCGCTGCGATCGGCGCCGAGCAGCGCTGCGACGGTGGCGCGGTCGCCGGGCGCGGTGCGCGCGACGAAGCGCTGCTGGTGTTCGTCGTCGGCGACGATCACGCCGTGCGCGGGTTCGCCGTCGGCCCAGGCGACGGTCCAGCCCACGATACGCCCCGCCAGCGGCCTCGCTGCGATGTGCCGGCGCCCGGTGTCGTCGCCGGCGACCGTGGTCGGCGCCTCACGCCAGTCGGTGGTCGCTGCGCGGCAGGAATAGATTCCTGCCGCGTGCTTCGACAGCATGCCGCCGTTGGCCGTGACCAGTCCGAAGGCCTGCGGCTCGCGGCGCAGACGCTGCACCATTTCCGCGATCCCGTGCATCGTGTAGTTGTTGCCGGGGCCGCCGAAGAACGGCAGCCCGCCGGTCAGCGTCAGCGCGCGGCTGCCGTCGTCGGGCAGGCCCAGATGGTCGGCGATCACGCCGACCGCGCACGGGAAACAGCTGTAGACGTCGATCGGGCCGATGGCGTCGATGCCGAGGCCGGCCAGCGCGAAGGCGCGCGCCAGCACCGCACCGGCGACCGGCGAGGCGCCCGGATCGGGCCGCTCGCTGAGCAGCGGTTCGCGTCCCTCGGCCAGTCCGTGCAGGAACACCCAGCGCTCGCGTGCGATTCCCAGCGCGCGTGCGCGTCCCGCGCTGCTCAGCAGCAGCGCCGCGCCCTGGTTCACGCCGTCCTGCGCGACCATGCGCCGTGTGTACAGATGCGTCATCGGCGGGGCGGCGAGGATCTCCCCGGCACTCAGCGAGCCCGCGAACTGGGCCATGGGGTTGCCCGCGGCGATCGCGCTGAACGCGGCCCACAGCCGCGCCATGTGCTCGCGGTGCGCCGCCACGCTGCGTCCGGCGCGGCTGGCGCGCGTCTGCTCGATCAGGCTGTAGCAGTCCACGGGCAGCATCAGGCCGTTGGCGATCTCGTGCGGCGCGAGCAGATCGTGCCCCGCAGCGCGGTCCTCGAGCGGGGCGTCATTGCTTTCGTTCCAGTCCAGCCCGATTCCGTTGCGGCGCGCGTGGCGTTCGTTGCGGATCGCCTCGGCGCCGGCCAGCAGCACCAGTTCGCGCTCGCCGCGCGCGATGTCGCGCGCGAACTCGATCAGTCGCGACTGCGGCTCGTTGCCGCCGACGGCGGTGTAGATGCGCTGCCGCGCCCTGGCGCCGATGCGCTGCGCGACCGACTGCGGCGGGTTGTCGCTGCGGCCGAAGGGGCAGGCCCAGATCGGCAGCGAGTCGCTGAAGAAGCGGACCACGGCGATGGTGTCGATGGCGTGGACGATGTCCCCGGCACCGGCGTCGGCGATCGCCAGTGCCGCGGCGCGCGCCGCGAACGCCACCGGCGGCTCGGCGCTCGTTGCGCGCTCCACGCACTGCCCAACGCCGACCAGTACCGGTGTGCGATCGTCGCTGCGGTTCACCGCTGGTTCTCCTTGCCCGGGCGCGTGCTCTGGCCGGCAAGTGTAACCAAAGGATCAGGGCTGGAAATCCCCCGGGCGCAGCGGCTGGCGCCGCGGCCCCCAGTCGCCGGGTTGCGCTTCGAAGCGTCCCGCGCAGGCGCTGCCGCAGCGCGGACAGCGGCCGTCGGCCGTGAGCTGCCAGGCGCCGATGCGGTAGCCGTCGCGAGCGATCAGCGGCGCCTCGCAGGCGTGGCAATACGTGGTGCTGCGCCGGGGATCGCGCACATTGCCCACGTAGGCGTGGCGCACCCCGTGTGCGCGTGCGATCGCGTGGGCGCGCTCCAGCGTGGCGCGCGGCGTGGGGGGGAGGTCGCGCATCTTCCAGTCCGGGTGGAATGCGCTGAAATGCCAGGGCACCCCGGGTCCGAGGTTGTCGACCACCCAGCGCGCCATCGCCTCCAGTTCGGCGTCGGCGTCGTTGCGCCCCGGGATCAGCAGCGTCGTGATCTCCAGCCACACCGACGTTTCGTGGCGCAGCCAGCACAGCGTATCGAGCACCGGCGCGAGGCGCGCCCCGCAGACGCTGCGATAGAAATCGTCGCTGAACGCCTTGAGGTCCACGTTCGCGGCATCCATCGCCGGAAAGAAGTCCGCGCGCGCCGCCGGCGTCATGTAGCCGGCCGAGACCGCCACCGACGCGATGCCCTGCGCGCGGCAGGCAGCGGCGACGTCGACCGCGTACTCGAAGAACACGGCCGGATCGTTGTAGGTGTAAGCGACGCTGCGCGCTCCCAGCGCGCGCGCCGCCGCCGCGATCGCCTCCGGCGTGGCTTCGTCGCCGGCCGTGTGCTGATCGCGGGACTTGCTGATGTCCCAGTTCTGGCAGAACCTGCACGCCAGGTTGCAACCCGCGGTGCCGAAGGACAGCACCGGCGTGCCGGGCAGGAAGTGGTACAGCGGCTTCTTCTCGATCGGATCGATGCAGAAGCCGCTGGAACGGCCCCAGGTGGTCAGCACCAGTGCGTCGTCCTGGTTGGCGCGCACGTAGCACAGCCCGCGCTGACCGGGACGCAGGCGGCAGAAGCGCGGGCAGGCGTCGCACTGCACGCGGCCGTCGGCGAGCGCGTGCCAGTGGCGGGTCGCAACGGCGGATGGGAACGCGGTGTGGTCCATGATGCCGCTTTGGAACGCCCGGATGGTCGCGAGTTCCTCGCGCGGAACCTGTTGGCAGATGAACACATCGCAATCCGCTGCCGGTGCACCCGCTTGCGGCGCCACCCTATATTCGACGCTCGAAGGGCCCGCATCCGCGCGCGCTGCTTCGCCGATCCGGGAGATGCTCATGCGGCACGACAAGGCCTTGCTGATCGACATGCTGCGGCGGGTACTGCGGATCCGCTATTTCGAGGAGGCAGTGATCCGCCTGCAGCAGCGCGGCGAGATACCCGGTGGCGTGCATCTGTGCATCGGCCAGGAGGCGACGATCGTCGGGGCCTGCCTGGCGGCCGGCGACAACGCCTGGATGACGGGCTACCACCGTTCGCACGGGCACCCCATCGGCAAGGGCGCCGCGCTGGGTCCGCTGATGGCCGAACTGATGGCGCGCACTACCGGCGTGTGCAAGGGCAAGGGCGGATCGCTGCATCTCGCGGATTTCTCCGTCGGCAGCCTGGGCGAGTCCGGCATCGTCGCGGGCAGTCTGCCGATCGCCACCGGTGCCGCGCTCGGCGCCAGCCTGCGCGGTGAGCGCGAGCGCGTCGTGCTGGCCTTCCTCGGCGATGCCGCCACCGGTGCCGGCGCGTTCCACGAGGCCGTCAACATGGCGGCGGCGTGGCGGCTGCCGGTGGTCTTCGTCTGCGAGAACAACCTCTACGGCGTGACCACGCCCACCGCCGAGGTCTGCAACCTGCAGCACATGGCCCAGCGCGCGGCGGGCTACGGCATTCCCGGTGTCATCGTCGACGGACAGGATCCGCTGGCGGTGTTCGACGCGGTCGAGGTCGCCTGCGCCCGCGCGCGCAACGGCGAGGGCCCGACCTTCGTCGAGGCCAAGACCTACCGCTTCCGCGACCACGCGGAGAACCTGGTCGGCGCGGCGCCGTACCGCAGCGAGGACGAGGTGCGGGAGTGGATGGAGCTGCGCGATCCGGTGCGCAACTTTCCGGCCATGCTGCTGCAGCGGGAACTGATCGGCTCCGCGGAGCTGGAGCGGGTGATCGCGCAGACGAACGCCGAGGTGGCGGCGGCGATCGAATTCGCACGCCGCAGTCCGCATCCGGTGCCGGCGGATGCCTGGGAAGACCTGTTTTGCCCCGGTGTTCCCGCCGGCAACGTGGTCGCCACCCACACGGTCGACCGCCCCGAGCCCGCGCAGCGGCGCGACATCATCTACCTGGCGGCCATCAACGAGGCGCAGCGCGAAGAGCTCGAACGCGATCCGGCGGTGGTGGTCTTCGGCGAGGACGTGCGCTGCAACCTGTGGGGGGGCACCGCGTTCGCGCAGCATTTTCCGAAGAACCGGGTCTTCGATACGCCGCTGTCCGAAACCGGTTTCGTCGGCGCGAGCCTGGGCGCGGCGATGACGGGTTTGCGGCCGGTGGTCGACATGACGATCGCGAACTTCGTGTACGCGGCGATGGACCAGTTCGTGAACCAGGCGGCGAAGACGCGCTACATGTCCGGCGGCCAAGCGCGCCTGCCGGTGACGTTCCGCGTTTCCATGATGTACGGGATGGCGATCGGCGCGCACCATTCCGACCGTCCCTATCCGGCCTTCATGAACGTACCGGGCCTGAAGATCATCGCGCCGGCCTCGGCCTTCGATGCCAAGGGATTGCTGAAGGCGGCGATACGCGACGACAACCCGGTGCTGTGTTTCGAGGACGCGAACCTGTGGCTGTGCAGCGGCCACGTGCCGCTCGAGGACTACGTGGTGCCGCTGGGTGTGGCGGACATCAAGCGCCGCGGCAGCGACGTCACCGTGGTGGGCATCGCCGGCGGGGTGCGCGCGGCGCTGGAAGCGGCCGCGGAACTCGCCACGCAGGGCATCGAGGCCGAAGTGGTGGACCCGCGCACGCTGGCGCCGCTGGACATCGAGACGATCGTGCAGTCCGTGGTGCGCACCGGCTACCTGGTGGTCGTCGATCCTGCCCACCGGAGCTGCGGCGCCAGCGCCGAGATCTGTACGCGCGTCGTCGAACTCGCGTTCGACAGCCTGCGCGCGGCACCGCGGCGGCTGAACGCCGAGGACACGCAGATTCCCTTCGCACCCGCAATGGAGGTGCCGCTGTATCCGCGCAAGGACGCGGTCGTGGCGGCCGTGCGCGAGTTGCTGAAGGCCTGAAGAGCATCCGCGGCGTCACTGGCCGTTCTTGCCAACCGCGCCGCGCCCGGTGCATCGTGACCCCGGTCGATCGCAGGATCCAGGCTATGCCGGCGATACGCGAACCCGCGGTGGCGGGGCTTTTCTATCCGGCCGATCCGCTGCGGCTGGCTGCCGGGGTGCGGGCGCTGCTCGCGGCCGCTCCGGCGCGCACGGCACGGCCGCGCGCGCTGGTGGTGCCGCACGCGGGGTACGTGTATTCGGGCGGCGTGGCGGCGTCGGCCTACGCGCTGTTGCGCCCGCACGCGGCGGCGCTGCGGCGGGTGGTGCTGCTCGGGCCGGCGCACCGCGTCGCGCTGCGCGGACTGGCGCTGCCGCGGTGCGAGGTCTTCGCCACGCCGCTGGGGCCGGTGGCCATCGACGGGGAAATGTGTGCGCGGCTCGATGCGCCGGGACCGGTGAGCCGCAGCGACGCCGCGCACGCACGCGAGCACAGCCTCGAGGTGCAGCTGCCGTTCCTGCAGGAGGTGCTGGGCGAGTTCCTGCTGGTGCCGCTGGTGGTCGGCGAGGCCAGCGCGGACGAGGTCGCGCACGTGATCGCGGAGGTCGCGGACGAGCCGGGCACGCTGCTGGTCGTCAGCACCGACCTCAGCCACTATCACGACTACGCCACGGCGTGCGCCCTCGATCGCGCGACCTGCGCGGCGATCGAGGCGCTCGACTGGCGCGCGCTCACGCCACAACGCGCCTGCGGTGCCGTGGCGCTGGCGGGATTGCTGCAGTTCGCGGCGGCGCGCGGGCTGCGCGCGCATAGGGTGGAATTGTGCAATTCCGGCGATACCGCCGCCGGGGACCGGGAACGGGTGGTCGGCTATGGGGCATGGTATTTCGATTGAGCGCATCTACGACGACGCCGAGCGCGCGCAATTGCTGGCGCTGGCGCGGGCGGCGATCGCCGCCGGCATCGCCGGCGAACGCCTCGACGTCGAGCGCGAGTCGCTGGCGCCCGCGCTGACGGTGCGCCGCGCCAGTTTCGTGACGCTGTACCTGCACGGTCGGCTGCGCGGCTGTATGGGCACGCTCGAGGCGCGACGCACGCTCGCGGAGGACGTGGCGGAGATGGCGTACGCCGCGGCGTTCCGTGATCCGCGTTTCCCGCGCCTCGACGCCCCCGAGTTCGACGCCACCGAACTGCACGTGGCGGTGCTCGGCACGCCGGAGCCGCTCGCGTTCGCGAGCGAGGAAGACCTGCTGCGCCAGCTGCGTCCCGGTATCGACGGCGTGGTGTTCTGCGACCGCCTGCGCCGCGCGACCTTCCTGCCGTCGGTGTGGGAGATGCTGGCCGAGCCGCGTGAGTTCCTCGGCCGCCTCAAGGAAAAAGCCGGGCTGCCGCGCGACCACTGGTCCGACAGCGTGCGCGTCGAGCGCTACACGGTAGAGTCGATACCGTGACCTCCGGGTGGGTGCTGAGGTGACCGGGATGCACTGGAAGGCAGGCGTGGAGAAGGAGTGGGCGTGAGAATCAGCGAGGTGAGACATCCCGCACGGGTGGTTCCGCTGGCGTTCCTGCTCACGATCGTCGTCGGCACCTGCTTGCTCTCCTTGCCGGTGGCGCGCGCCGAGCCGGGTGGTGCGCCGGTGTTCGTGGCCCTGTTCACGTCGGTGTCGGCGGTGTGCGTCACCGGGCTGGTCACGGTGGATACCGGCAGCTACTGGTCGGCGTTCGGGCAGGGCGTGATCCTGCTGCTGTTCCAGATCGGGGGCTTCGGCATGATGACCGCGGCCACGCTCCTCGGCCTGATGGTGAACCGCTCGTTGCGGTTGCGCACCAGGCTCGTCACGCAGGCCGAAACGCATTCGCTTGGCATAGGTGATGTCACAGGCGTTGCCGCCGTGGTGCTGGTGGTGACCCTGCTCGTGGAGACGGCGATTGCATTCGCATTGACCGCCCGGTTGCGTTTCGGCTACGGCCTGCCGTGGGACGAGGCCGCGTGGAGCGGGGTTTTCCACGCGGTGTCGGCATTCAACAACGCCGGGTTCTCGATTCACGCCGACAGCCTGGTGCGCTATGCGACCGACGGTCTGATCCTGCTGCCGGTGATGGTTGCGATCGTGGTAGGTGGCATCGGCTTTCCGGTACTGCACGAATTGCGCTCCCGATTGCGCGACCCGCGGCACTGGTCCCTGCACACCAAGCTGACGCTGGCGGGAACGCTGGGCCTGCTCGTCGGGGGCGCAGGCGCGCTGTTGCTGTTCGAATGGTCCAACCCGGCGACGCTCGGGCCGATGGCGGTGGGTGACAAACTGTTGTCGGCTGCCTTCGCATCGGTGTCGGCGCGCACGGCAGGCTTCAATTCGATCGATATCGGAGCCCTGAGCCACGAGAGCCTGGCGCTGCACTACTTCCTGATGTTCATAGGCGGGGGCAGTGCGGGTACCGCCGGCGGGGTCAAGATCGGCTCGGCGATGATCCTGCTGCTGCTGGTCGTCGCCGAGGTGCGTGGACGCGGCGACAGCGAGGCATTCGGCAGGCGCATCAGCACCGACGCCCAGCGCCAGGCGATCACCGTGTTGATGCTGGGCAGCCTGGTCGTGGTGCTCGGCACGCTCGGCATCCTGCGCAGCACCGATATCGCGACCGACCGGGTCATCTTCGAGGTGATCTCGGCGTTCGGAACCGTCGGACTGTCGACCGGAATCACCGCGGATCTGCCGCCTTCGGCGCAAGCGATACTCGTGGCCTTGATGTACGTGGGACGGGTAGGCACCATCACGCTGGCGACGTCGCTGGCGCTGGGCGCGCACCGGATGCCCTACCGTTATCCAGAGGAACACCCCATTGTTGGCTAGGTTATTCACCGAACAGTTCGCATTCTCCCGCGGCGACAGCGTCGTCGTCATCGGACTCGGCCGTTTCGGCGGTTCGGTCGCGCGCTCGTTGATGCGCCTCGGTCACGACGTGATGGGAATCGACCACGACGAAGACCCGGTTCACGAGTGGGCGGACCTGCTGACCCATGCGGTGCAGGCGGACGCGACGAACACGATGACCATGCGCCAGCTCGGCGTGGCCGACTTCGCGCACGCGATCGTGGGCATCGGCAGCGATCTCGCGGCGAGCCTGATGACGGTGATGGCACTGAACGAACTCGGCGTTCCCGACATCTGGGTCAAGGCGATGAGCACGGAGCACGGCAAGATCGCCCAGCGCATCGGTGCTCATCACGTGGTGTTTCCGGAAGCCGATATGGGCGAGCGCGTTGCCCACCTGATCAGCGGCCGGATGATCGACTACATCGAGTTCGACGACGGCTTCGCGATCGCCAAGATCCATGCGCCCGCGTTCTGTCACGGCCGCACCCTGGCCGAATCGCAGGTGCGCGAACGCTACGGTGTCACGGTGGTCGGGATCAAACGCCACCAGGAAGACTTCCAGCACGCGACCCCCGGGAGTGCGGTGCTGGCGGGAGACCTGCTGATCGTTTCGGGCGCGACCGACAAGGTCGAGCGTTTTGCCGCAGCGAGGAACTCGGGCTGAACGGAGTCCACCGGACGGACAGCAGCGGTGGTCGTGCCGCCGTGCGCGGGGCGTTGCGGGGCGGCTAGCGCAGGTGTGGCTCCCAGCTCGTGAACAGTCGCCGCACGGCGAGCGCGTCGGCGGCCGCGTGCAGCTGTTCGCGAACCTGAGTGTCGGAGAGCATCTCGGCGATCTGCGCCAGGATCTGCAGATGCCGCTCGGTGGCCTGCTCGGGAACCAGCAGCACGAACACCAGCGAGACAGGCACCGCGTCCGGGGCGTCGAACGGCAGCGGTGTCGTCAGGCGCAGGAATGCACCCAGCGGTTCGGACAGTCCGCTGATACGGGCGTGGGGTACGGCCACGCCCTGCCCCAGTCCGGTCGAACCCAGCCTTTCCCTGGCCAGCAGGTTCTCCACGATTGCGCTGGCGTCGATTCCGCGCATCGACTCGGCGAACAGCGTTGCCGCCATCTCGAACAGGGGCTTGCGAGCCCGGACCTCGACGTCGGTCCGGATGTTCGCGGGCGGCAGGGTGTCGCGCAGCAGGTTCATGATGTGGATCGTCGTGTGATTGCTGGTCACCGGGAGCGAAGCCGGCGCGATTCTACGGCGAGGTCGATTGCCGGGCCACCCCCGGACGCCAGTTCATCGACAGATAGGCTCCGTCGGGTCCGCGGTCTGCGAGGCGAAGCAGCGCCAGCGTCCCAAAAAAGCGAACCCGCCGTGCGGCGGGTTCGGGCAGGTGCGATCCTTCGCGTTGCCAGGTCGTTGCCCCGCTCAGGACTCCTTGCGACGGCGCGTCAGTCCCAGTCCGGCCAGGCCGAGGCCCAGCAGGCCCAGCGTTCCCGGCACCGGCACGTCGCTGCGGATGCCGCCTTCGAACCGGAACTTGTTGTCGTCGTAGTCGAGGTCGCCACCGCCGTACAGATCCTCGAAGCCGACGATCGCGGTGTACACCGGGCTGGTGGACGTGACATCGACGGTCGCGTGCATGAGTTGGTCGGGATTGCGACCGGCGCCACCCATGAAATACTCGTATCCAGGTCCCAGGATGCGAATACCGAATATCAGCTCGTCGCCGGCGCTGATGCCGCTTCCGCTGATCAGCGATGTGATGTCCACCGTCACGCCAGCCGGCTCATCGTTCATGATATAGCCGAGCCGCGTGAAGCTCGAGTCGTACAAGCCGAGTTCGCTCGTGTAGCCGGAGGTCACCGGCAACGAGGTCACCGTCACGGTGCCACCGGCGTAATACAATTGGGCACCGAGGACCGGTGCGGCCGATGCCGTGACGCTGACCAGCGACAGGGCGGCGGCGCCGAGCAGGGCGAGTGTGCTGGATGTCTTCATGAGGCTGTTCTCCTTGTGGACGAAGGTTTTTTCATTGGCTGCGGTGTGTCAAGCAGGTTACGTGCCAGCCATGCGGGGCGGGTGCGAGCGGTCTCTGCAACGCGTTGTTTTTCGTGAACTCTCTGGAAAACAGCGCGGTCACCGTCGGTGGCCTTCGTGCCCGCTGCTCAAGACCCGTTGTCAAAAATGTCGACGCTAGCCGTCGGTCCGTAGATCCGGGCTGTGCCGGGACGTTCGTGCCGCCCCCGTTCGGCCGCAGGCCGAACCTAGTGCGCCTGCGAGCGCACCAAATCAGCGACGTGAAAGTCGTCGTCGGCGTTTGATCTGGACGCC
>WBZY01000427.1_pt1 | contig 32291 bp, 26 predicted proteins | sample 5204191 | NCBI WGS metagenome assembly WBZY01 (sample SAMN12344363, study PRJNA552823) | activated sludge metagenome | biome: Activated sludge suspended growth; feature: Anammox Sidestream; material: Wastewater; isolation source: activated sludge from anammox sidestream of wastewater treatment...
ATGGGGTCGCTAACTACGGGAAAACCGTATGGTTTAAAAGGATACTTTGTCACGTTGTCCAAAGTATCTGGCGACGATTGGGGGTTGGAGGCGATTCGCCTCCTTCCTACCAACTCTTCGGGTTAACGCCATCGCAATAGTTTTTTTGTCATCAAGGACACTATTTTTTCTTGGCATGCATTTCATAGATGACAAACTTCCTTTATATCAGATTTAACTAAACAAGAAGCGCATCCCTCTTTAAGGCTACCGTTATATTTAGGAAATGAAGAGAAACTATTTTATGCAAGGTTTTTAGAACAACCCCCTGGCCACCTTACGAAGGGGATTGTGAGGGACCCTCTGGCTTTTTTAAGAAGTATTCTCTCTGCGATACATCGTATAACCCGCATAAATAAAACAGAAACCATTCTTTAGATTCCCTACCGCAAAGGTTTGAGATCTTCAAGCAATCGGGTCAGCGAGCCGCGCTAAATCTTCAGGATTTTCCAAATCGGAGTAAAAGGAGGCGCTACGTGCCGGTCAGAGAAAGAACGCGACAGCGTTGTTTTTCCGACCTGCCGAGCGCTGATGATACCGACTACAGGATAACGTCTCAGAAGAGAAACAAGCGTTTTTACGTCATGTTTTCTATTAATCATAGCAAAAGCTTACCTTGAATATTCTGTTATGTCAACAGAGTTTTCAATGGCAAGGCAACTCGGTGTACGAATCAAATCCGTGTCCATCCGTGTTTCTGCATCCACAAGTGTTTTATGTAATTACCGCTTGCCTGTTCATAGCGTGCAAGCAGATATGATTAGGAATACTATAATTCACGAATTCTAAACTTGTATTTCCTGCCAACAAGTTTTGTCAGGGCAAGTTGGAATCTATCGTGCGGATGGTTCATGGTTAGACTAGACTAAGCACACGACGAAGTCCCCCGTTTCCGTATCAAGTGCGGGGCAGGCAGTGTCAACCACAAGGGATCAGCCCTACATTTGTTTCATAGCGTAATATGCCCTTTTTCTTGCATGTTCTTACGGTAAAGAAGTGTTGCCCCTTTTGCTTTTGATTTGCGGTATTGCATTGTTCCCTTGTCATGCTATAGTAATTTATTAGATTCCGTTTCACTCAACCTAACCTTATACAATACTATGAAAATATTCTTTGAAACCTCTTAATACATTGCTCTAGCCAATTGTTATATGCCTGTTCTGTAAATGGAACAAATGACTTTCGAAATTCAGTTTCGTTTTCTCCAAATGTGCGCATAGTTATACCACTATTTAGGTTTCTCTTGGGTAATTCTTTGACTGTAACGTAATTCATACCTTTCAGACCTATATGGAACCAGCAGCTATTTGATTCAATAAATTTTTGAGCGGCCATTGCTAACTGTTTTATTCGGGAAGGTGATGCGAAGTGACTGCTGAAATGAAAATCGTCTTTCTCAATGACAGCACTTAGGCATATTAAAAGCAACCCATCGGGGAAAAAAGCCATCATGCTTTTTCCACTTTTAATACCTGTCCAATCTCTTTCTGGTATCGAGTCGTATCCTTCCTTCATGATAGCGAGACCTTCTTGACACATTTTTGTAAATATAGAATCAAGTTGATGTTCTATATCAACTATATCAACGTCTCTTGGTGGATTAGGCCAAATGCCGATAATAAGTTGCGGCCCGTTATTTACTGTATAATTCGAAACTATTAATAAAGATTGTTTCATCTTTTCTTTAAATACATCTTCGCTCACTGCATTTTGAAACTGATTAAGAAGACGTAGACTCTTAATAATCTCTTCTTTTAATTCCTCAGGAGATAAGAATGTTCCACGAAACAATCCCTCTTGATACTCTTCAACTTCCTGACGAAACTCTCTCTGTTTCGCTTCCATTTCGCATTTCTTTATAAATGCAAGAATTAGTTTACCCGAATCTTTTGCAGCTCGGTATTCTGCCTGAGTAACCGAAATATCTTCAGGAGTCACAAAGCCATAGTTCTCCCCGAGTATTACAATATAAACATCGGACGTTTCAACTTCAGTTATGCAGGTTTTCTCTGAAGAATAAGGGTGTGCACCGAAATCTTCACTTATGATGGGCTTATCCCCCACAATCTCCACAGCCCTTTTAGCTGCCTGTCGATATTCTTCAAAATCGTTTACTACCGAGCTTATGAAAACTTTTCGCACGCTAGTTTATCCTTATTGAAAGATAACGCATCCCATCATCACGGAGGACGTTACAGTAATTCCAGAGTTTTTGAATAATCTGTGCTAGTGTAGAGACATATTAATAACGAAACATATAAATGCTGTTTTACGGCGCGATATAGCTAAAATTGTCCACAATATATAATTTGTAATTAATATGTCTGCACACTAGGCTCATAATAAAATTTACCTTTCTTGACTTCTCCAACGTTTAACTATCTCATCAACATCTAAATCATCAGGGCCTTCTTTCCACTTCGTGTAGAAATCAATATCTTCACTGTTAGGTACGGGATTTGGCTTATAAAAACGAAATCGTGTTGGTAAAGGAACAGCTTCACCCAACGCCATAACCTCTCCACGCCCTAACCCTGCAAGAATATCCACGAGATCGCGTTCAGCTTCTGGAACTAAATTCCGCACATAAGCTTGATCATTTGGATTAGTAATTCTTAGACAAAGAAAAGTACCACATTGTGCCAATACTGTTTCAGAAACTTCATGTGGCCGCTGACTCACAACAGCTATACCTACTCCATATTTTCTCCCTTCTTTTGCTATTCTCTCCATCGATTTTTTTGATCCAGCAAATTGAGAATGAGATTCTTTTGGAATGTAAGCATGCGCTTCTTCGCATAATAATAACAACGGAAATTCTCGATATTTTGGGTTCCAATAATTAAACTCAAAAGCAATTCTTCCGATTTGTGCAGCTACTGTTGGTCTGACATCAAAAGGAACTGAACTTAGGTCTATTACGGTTACAGGCCTTTTAGGATTACCAAGCCCTACGAAATCTCTCAATAGTCCTGTTAATGTATTAGATGATGTTCTTACCTTAGGTTTAAGGAGAAAATCATATCGGACATCATTCAACTTACTTTCTAATCTCATAATAAATCTGTCAAATACGCCATAATTTGGACCTTGTTTTTCTCCTGTTTTTCCTGGTACCATTCGTCTATTTTCAACATCTATTCGCTTTAACAGCTCATCTAGCGAGAAATAAACTGGCGTATCTACTGTTACTCTTTCGAGCCCAAGAGACGATTTTCCCGCCTCCTTTAATTCTCTGATATTATCTCTAAAGAAAGCAATCTGATTATGAGCTTCACGTTCTGTGTGATCAATTAGTAAATCACACAGTTCTGCATAAGTCATCAACCAGTACGGTATTTCAAGATTTCTAGCATCGACATATCTGACAATATTATCTGAAAAAGCTGAACAACTACTTCCGCTACTGTTCGACCAACAATATTCACCATGCAAGTCGAGAATAATAATATGAGCTTTAGGCATAATAGCCACTGCACGTTGCACTAAATTCGCAACAGTCCAAGACTTGCCGGCTCCAGTTTGGCCAAGAATTGCAAAGTGTCTTCCAAAAAGTGAATTTGGATCGAGGCATACTTTTATTGAAGTATTCGATGATAAATTACCAACATCATACCCTTTAGACTGAAACTTCGAAAAAATTAAATTTATATCAGCCGAACCGATGGCATGAACTTCCGCTCCAGTTGTTGGGAAAAGACTGACGCCACGTTCAAATTCACCATCTGAATTTATTGTGCCTAAGGGAACCAAAACCACAATACGTTTTGCGCATGACATCCTGACTGCTTCGATGCCTCCAGTGCCAGGCTCAACAGGTGCTAACTTTTCTTGTTCCGTCATTCTGGTTACAAGTGCAAGAATCTTCACATTGCCTTGTTGAATGGAAACATAAGAACCAATTTGGCCGATATATATATCCTCGTCACCAATCGTAATCGTCGGAGTTCGCCCTTGTTCATCTTCTATTAGAGCAGCGGTTAAACTTCCACCTTGAACGTCAATAATATTGCCAATAATTGTATTCGACTCTTCTGGCATAAAATTACACCTCCTTACTTAGTTGCTCAAAATCCCATAGACTGGGATGACCTGGCCCTATTTCCCCATTCAACGAACTCCTAGCATTTGTTACAATAATGACATTCTTTTTCTTGCTCCAGCGGTTGAAAACATCATCTTTAAGGTTACGAGCAAAAATCATTAAAGTTAAATCAGTTCTTACCAATCCATTCTCAATTACGTCATTAACATGTTCATCGCGCATTCCGTAACCAATTGAAACTAATCGGTTAATGAGATATGGGCCATGTCTTACAAAAGCACGCAATTCCGACCATAAAGATGAATATGGAATTGACATAGTATCTGTGGCTTTTCGACGTTGTGGTGGAATCATTAATCTTTTTGCATCTATCGGTGTGGGATGGTCAAACCCGCATCTACGTACACCTTTCGATTGGCTTTCATACCAACCAAGCGAGCCATGCAGTTTATAAAGATGGATATTCCCCTGAATTATACTAAATTGCCTTCCTCTCCAAGAGCGACGCACAACTCCAATACGATGTTGGAATATTGTTGAGTCATAATAGGCATGCTCTACCCCAGTAAATCCATCGATTAAACGCAATCTCGATAGTTCCGCCGCACGTTCTAAAAGCGGATCATAATTAAGGCTGAAAAGAGGAATTACTTCATCACTTCTCTGAGATATTCTTTGTAGAAAATTAGCATGTACATCAAGAGAGGGAGTAATTCTACAAAAGTGTTCAGCAATTGCCTGAGTTACTAAATGACGATGTGGAGTATCATGAATACCTCCATCATCAAGAAGATCCAAAGCAGCTTCTAAGCCGTCTACCCCTTCATCTAATTTAGCTTGAATATCTTCTCTCTCATTAAAAGGAATTCCCTCATTAATCAAACTCCAAAGATTTGTCATCAGCGGGTACCCATTACCATTTAAATATGAAGAACCAGCACCTAATAGATAGCCCACACGCTGACTAGACAATTGCATATACACTTTCTGTTCAAGCTTTTTTGGAAAGTCAATCATTGCTTTAATTCACATGCCGTTTCTTTTATTGTGCTCTAGCTGAACAAGTTTACCAGAGAAGGCTTTTTTCAGAATAGATTGGCGAAGGCGATCATTGCTATAGAACCAAATGAGGGACACATACCTTTTTGCGTCTACCATTATACCAGAAAGAAAAAACGTTTGAGAAAAAACCTTACTTGCGAATGATTGTCTTCTTGCCCCCGACTGCTGAGAACAATAAATCAAGAATTTAAGGGATGCAATGAAAGCCCTGCTCTTCAAATTGAATTTGAGTGCGTACCATATTAACCTCCTGTGATTACCGTTTTGGCCCGATGATAGCAGATTTAGCCAGGCATGTCAAAAGGGCATATTGTTACTTCTAAGAAGGAAACAGTCGCTTTTTTCCGTAAGTTTTTTTACCACAAAGACACAAAGAACACAAGGAAAAGAATGGAGACTATTTTCTGCAAGGTTTTTAGAACAACCCCCTTAGTCCCCCTTAACAAAGGGGGATATCGGGGGATTATTTCCCTTTGGTAAGGGGGACTTGATTGCGGCTGTGCTGCATTATGAATCTACCTTATATATTTAGAAAATGTAACGATGGGTTAAAACGAAGAACCCATCCATGCCTTTTAACAGGCCGCGATGTCTTAATATTATTACATTTTTTTGCCGATGGGTCTCCTTCGTCTGCCTGTGTGTACCGCTCGCAGACAGACTTGACCCATCTTACACAACTATAACTTAATCACCTTCAAATCGTTTATGTTGTCAAAACGTGCATCTCCTGTAAGAAGAGGTAAATTTTGTTCTCTACAGATTGATGCAATCCATAAATCATTTTCAGGAATAGGACGGCCTTTCTGCTTTTATTCTAATCGTATGGAACTATAGTGATTGGCTGTTTTTCGTGTAATATCTAACACATCGCAGGCATCAATAAATTCATTGTAGATTTTCAGGTTTTCTTTTTGGCGGAACGAGTTTCTGGCAGTAAAAAGAATCTCAGCTATTACAGGAATTGGAAGACAAAAAGTTGATACGGTGGCAAGCGTCTTGGTAACGTCAGGATCGTTCTTAAATAACCGTATTACAATATTTGTATCAAGGCTAATCCTTCCATTCATCAGGATTTACCCTTTCAAATTCCTCTTCCACTACTTTTAACATCCTGTTTGCTTCCTCTTCACTCAATATACCAGCAAATCTTAGGATAGGAGATAACTCCCCTTGCTTATCTGAAAAAGGGGTTGGTGTATTTTTCAATACCCACGGTGGTCATGGGGCCATGGGCGGGAAAGACCAGGGTCTCGTCCGGCAAGGAAAAGACGTGCTTGCGGATATGGTCGATCTGACGTTTGGCCTCTTTTAACGAACCAGTGCCGCCAACCGTACCGCAAAAGAGGGCGTCACCGGTAAATACACAACCGGGCACAGAGTATGAGATGCCGCATGGTGTGTGCCCCGGTGTGGGGAGCGCGTGAAAACGTAAATGCCCGACTTCAATGATCTCACCACCCCGTAACGAATGGCTGGCGGTATTGACCTCCCCCTCTCCGGCATAGCTTTGTGCCTGATAGCGGCTGGTAAACTCAGCCAGTCCTTCGGTATGGTCCCAGTGACCATGCGTGATAAAGAGATACTGCAGCAGGATTTTTTGTTCTTTAACAAATGCCTCAATCTCTTTGCTGAAACCACCCGGATCGATAAACGCCCCGATCCTGGTTTTGGAATCGGCTACCAGATACCCGTTGACTGGGAAGCTGCCTACCGTAAAGCGTCTCAATATCAGATCATTCATCATCATGCGATATCCTTCGGACAATGCGTGTATGACATACAATCACAGAATGAGCAAATTTGTGAAAGGGAAATTTAAACTTTCTGCTCCTGCCTTACACACCCCCAACCCCCTCTCAAGAGGGGACGAAAGAAGTCCCATCCCAGGAGGGGATTCAGGGGTGGGTTTAACCTTATCATAAAAAGTCGTCGAAGGCCTAATTAAATGTTTAGGCAACTTCACCCCCCTGTTTCTCCCCGTAAACGGGGAGTGGAAACAGGGAGGAAATCGCCGGTGGTCTTGTTTTATGCGTTCGTGGTCCGACAGGCTTACCATGAAAGATATACTCAAGAGGCGTACAATTTGTGATTTATAAACTTGATACAGACTTACCATAATCTAAAGGGGTGGCACGGACAAGCTGTGCTTGTCCGTGTTTTTGTAATACTGCTCAATACCTTGTGCTTGCAATGATCAGACTTGGTTTGTCTACCCAATTTTTAAAATAGATATTTCATAAACAACGTCGTGCAAGTTCAACACGGACAAACAGAGTTTGTCCGTGCCACCCTGTTTATCAATCTAAATATTCACTGATTGTAAACCTTTTGAGTATAGTATTTCTGTCGGTTCAAGGGCTACGACTAATCATACCGAACCCGCTCCAGGTCGGCCGCCTGCTGAATATCGGTATCAATCCACTTCGTGTCAATAAATCTGGCCTTGTGGAATACCGATTCGTTGAGCGTGCATCTCTCAAAAGTGCAGCGGATAAAGGTTGCCGCGCGAAAAATGGCCTTTTGCAGACGACATCCCACGAACGTTGTTTCAAGAAAAATCGATGAGGGGCAGCGGACAAAGAAATAATCTTCCTCTTCAAACCGGCAGCCTTGCCACCAGGTGCCGCTCAGGGAGACCTCACGAAGCCTGGAACCACGGAGTTTGCAGCCGGAAAAAACGGACAGGCCAAACGAACTGAGTTCTCCCCTTGTCGCCTCAAACGTGCATCCGAAGAAATGGCTTCCGGTAAGAAAAGAATTCCTGACCTCCAAACCCGTCCATGAGCAGTCCTGATAATGTCCCTGATCACACAAGACGTGGTCAACGGAAAAATTCTGGAAACGGGTACCTTGAGCCCGGAGATAACGGCGACGTCCATCCTGCATCGTGAAGGACTGCACCGTACTGCCGATCAGACGCCGGTTGGAAAAATCTTCCTGCGTCAGGTTTATCCCGGAAACGGTTTCCTGAATAAAGATCGTTTTGTCCTGATGTTGATTTTCTTCCGCATGACTCATAATCGATAGAAATCCAAAACTCCCTCTCCCTTAAGGAGCTTTTTTTCTGCCTTTCAGATATTTTCGATACCGTTCTTCACCGACACACTCGCTTCCCACCGGGCACTTTTCAACACAACTTTCCGGCACTTCACGCTGCACCGTTTTCCCGCAAAGCTCACAGGCAAATTCATGCTCGAAACCGGCCACCGACGCCGTACCCTGCTTATGACAGTGCGGACACGCTACATCGATAATCTCCACCCTTTTTATCTTCTCGGCGCCGGGACACTGAAAGATGCCGGGTTTTTTCAATTTCTCTGCAGGAGGCGGAGTATACTCCTTGACTTGTGAAATGATTTGGGTCGCCAAAATGCGAAGGGGCATGCGCTTTTCTCTCTTTAAAAATTCCTGAAGCGCCTTCATGGCCTCCCGATTTCCCTTTCCCATCCTCCCGATCTCTTCAAGAGTCTCCTTCACCTTTCCGGCATCACCTTGATACAATCCCTGCAAGAGTGGCTGAATACTGATAGCGCTGGAAGTAATGTCCTTCATGATGACACGATATCCTGGTTTATGAGACGGTTCGTTCCTTGACTGGGAAAATACGGTATTTTCAACAACAGGTCAAGAAAAATTTTGGCAGATGCGAAACGAATTACTGCAAACCAGCCGGAGGCATTTTCTCTGTCTTGTGTTTTGAGACATTATCAGTAAAATTATCATAACCTTTTTAGAAATTGGTTGCAGACAGTTACATTCCTGCGTTGTCTCTGTTTCCCCCGGGAATTTCAAATTTTCTGCTCCTGCCTTACACACCCCCAACCCCTCTCAAGAGGGGACTAAGAAGTCCACTCCTGGGAGGGGATAAAGGGGTGGGTAACGTTCTCTCGTATACAAGAAAAGCCGTTAAGTTCTGTAAAAATAAAATAAATCCCATAGCACAGCACTGCTGCAACCAATTCTCCGTTGTGAAAGCGGGAGATTGCTTCGGATAAGACCCTCGCAATGACACTGGATATGTCTTTGATGACATACAGTACGTCGTCATTGCGAACGAAGCAAAGCAATCCTTCTCTTATAAATAAACGGTACCTTCTGATAAGGGGTAAATAAGGTTGCGAAAAAACTTGCAAAAAAAGAAAGATTTTATACGGTAATATTACAGACTCGTTTGGACATTGTGTCAGGAGGATATGTGTGGCATTGATAAGCTTGCAGGACGTAACGATAGGCTCTGGAAGACCGGCGCTGATTGAACATGCGAGTTTGCAGATTGAACGGGGTGAAAGGGTGTGTCTGCTTGGCCGTAATGGCGCTGGCAAGTCCACCCTGCTCAAGCTGATCAACGGCGATCTGATACCCGACTCAGGCGAGATTGTCCGGCAAAAGGGGCTGCATACCGCCTATCTTTCCCAGGAAATTCCCGAAGAGGTGCACGGCACGGTGTTCGATATCGTATCTGCGGGGTTCGGGATGCAGGTGCGTGGTGCTTCTCCGCAAGATATTGCTCCTGATCCGAAAAGGCGCCATCGGGTGGAAAAGATCATTTCGCAGATGCAATTAAATGCCAGCGCTGAATTTAACGCACTTTCCGCCGGACTCAAACGCCGGGCGCTGCTTGCCAGGGGACTGGTGTGTGACCCTGATATCCTGCTGCTCGATGAACCGACCAATCATTTAGACGTCGATTCAATCACCTGGCTGGAGGAGTTTCTCCTGCGGTATGGAGGAACGCTGCTTTTCGTTACCCATGATCGCACGTTTCTGAAAAAACTGGCCACCCGCATTCTTGAACTTGACCGGGGAAGGCTTTCGAGCTGGGCGTGTGACTATGAGACCTTTCTTGAACGCAAGCAGGCCGTCCTCGACGCCGAAGAGAGTCAGCAGGCCGTTTTTGACAAAAAACTGGCGCAGGAAGAGATATGGATCCGGCAGGGCATCAAGGCGCGCCGTACCAGAAACGAAGGACGGGTTCGGTCGCTGGAAGATATGCGCAAGGCCAGGCGGGAACGACGGCAGGTTATGGGCACGGTGCGCATGCAAACCCAGGATGCCGAGCGGTCTGGCGCGCTCGTGATAAAGGTTGAAGATATCGTCTATAGCTACGACGCCAAACCGGTTGTCAGTAGTTTTTCCGCAACGATTATGCGGGGCGACAAGATCGGGATTATCGGCCCTAATGGTGCGGGCAAAACCACGCTTCTGCGGCTTCTTTTGGGAGAATTGACTCCCCAGCAGGGCAGCGTGCGTCATGGCGCCCGCCTCAACATTACCTATTTCGATCAGCTTCGCGCCCAATTGAAAGAGGATAAATCGGTTTTTGATAATATCGGGGACGGGAACGACGTCATCATCTTTAACGGCAAACCGCGGCACGTTATCAGCTATTTGCAGGATTTTCTCTTTTCTCCCGATCGTGTTCGGGTGCCCGTGAATGCCCTTTCAGGCGGAGAGCGCAACCGACTCCTCCTGGCGCGGCTCTTTGCCCGGCCGTCCAACGTCCTTGTGATGGATGAACCCACGAACGATCTGGACTTAGAGACCCTGGAGCTTTTGGAAGAATTGCTTTTAGACTATCAGGGCACCCTTCTCCTCGTCAGCCATGACCGTACCTTTCTGAACAATGTGGTAACCAGTACCTTTGTGCTTGAAGGGGAAGGGAGGGTGCGTGAGTATGTCGGCGGATATGACGATTGGCAACGCCAGAGCAAAGAAAAACGGGACGACGGTACGGAGAAAACTCCTGCGAAGACAGAACCGGTGCGGCGGCAACGTGAACGGCCCCGCAAGCTTACCTTTAAGGAGCAACGTGAACTGGAGGCCTTGCCACAACGTATTGAAGACCTGGAAGCAGAACAACATCAATTGTATCAAGCCATGAGCGACCCCCTGTTTTTTCAAAAGGGGAAAGAAGAGATCGCAAACATCAAGGCAAGGGCATCTTCTCTAACAGGTGAATTGGCAGAGGCCTATCAACGATGGGAGACATTGGAAGGCCTCCGCGAACCGTAACGTTTTGATATTGCAACGGATGCTCACACCGGACTGGCAATTCGATTTTTACAATAAGTGTCTTTGCCACAACGTGGCATATATTCTTTATGGCGATAGGGTTCACCTATCGCCATACAATCCCTTTTATTCCGTTTTGATGGATTGCAAAAGGAGATGCGACAATATGATATTATGCATGCCGTAAGACCGGAGAAATTGCAGGAATTTTTGCCGGTTATGAAGATCTACCGGTGAATATATCTTTTGTTGCGCCGATGCCGCCGGATCTTTCCCTCCTGCATCATGCAATTGCGGGATATCGCGGGCAAGGATTTGAGAAGTTGCCTCCATCAATTGTGAAACAAGAAGAGTGTCCGGGTGATGAGTCGTGTGCTGATTTCCAGGGGTGGTATCCGTCTCTTCTTCCTCGTATTGCATGCATGCATTATGAAGTATTTCTTTCCAGATATCATAAATCTTCCCGTAACTATCACTCGAGTCGTGACATTCAATACACTTCTGCCGCACTGGCTTAAATGCCGTTCCGTCATACGTCAGTTGATGGCATCCGGTGCAGGAAACATCTCTGACCATAATATCCGGCACTTTTGCATTAAACCCCTTGATATTTCCTTCCCGGTATTCCTGTATACCCACATGGCAACGACGGCAATCTTCCACGTCCTTTTCCTTATGATGACAGGCCAGGCAATCCTCATCCTGCACAATGAGTTTGCCGTGGGTTTCTGTGCCAACAGCGCTGTTCGTATGACAGAGATCACAGTCAAATCCCTTGCCGGGAGAATGGGCCCGATGGCTGAAAATCCTTTTTTGATAAGGAGCTTCATAGGCAAGATAATTCACATGACATCGATCAATGCAGGAATGAGTAACCGCCGGGTAGTTGGACTGCATTACCTTGTTCTTATGGTTTTCCCCCGTGTTTTTCTCAACCCTATTTTCATCTCCGGTAATGTACGCCATTTCAGATGGCGGACCGGGAAACATTTTGTCTGCTTTGTGGCTATTGCTACCGCCGATTGCAAGATGCTGCACGAAAACGAGCAGGTGGCACAGGGAGATGGCAAACCATAGAAACATGTCGAGCTCCGGAAATGTTGATTTTTTGTAACAATTCAGCGTACTTTCGCTCACAGTCACCACGAGTGAATAAAACATTGATGCTATAATCCCGAAGGGATGTCATGATTATAGCATAGTGTTATATAATTATGGTTGACCCCGTGGGGGTGGCATAATATCGCCATTTTCCTGATATTTCACCCCTGCGGGGTTGAATATGGCGGTGCGTTTTTTCTATAGTCATGTCATCCCTTCGGGATTTTTCAAGAAGCTAAATTGTTACTAAGATTTTAATTTTTTCGTATTATCCGCCTCAGTTGCTCAATGCTATAACCAAGCAGGTCTTTTGTGTATTTAATGTTATGACTGCCATAGCTTCCGTCCTTTCTGATAAATTCATAATTGACCGCTGCTTCCCGGATGATGGGCAAGGCCTCGGGCGTTTGTTGGTTTTCTGCTGTTTTTATTAAAGACTTCAGCCTCTTCATCATGGATGATACAAAAAGTTTCTGTTCGAACAGTATTTTGTCAAATCCCACCTCATGGCAGGCGATACATACTTCCGTGTTTACCTTTGCATAGAAGTCATCTTTGTGGCACGCGGAGCAATTCACGGTTGCAAGATACATAGGGTCGGGCAACCCTTGTATACCCATACCGCCTTCTCCTCTCATGATCAAATGCTGCGCTTCGTATCCGGATTCTGCAGCAAGCAAGCGATAACCCCTTTTCTTCTGATCATCGCTTTCGTTCACCCAGCCATGCGCAATAGAGGTATGGCACGGGGTGCACGGCGTCTTGCTCTTCACGGTATGATAGTAATGCATTCGTGTCGCATCGTTTGCATAGTCGACCTTTTCCGAATGACATTGACTACAGCTTGCCTCATCCACCCCTCCTGATCCCCTGACGATATTAAAGTGACAGTCCGCACAAAGAGACTTTTTTTCTTTTTCGTATTCAAGATGCGAGAATGTCTTTCCATATATATCCCTGGTTATTTCAATGTTTTTATGACACACCGTACAGTCAGAGATAGGTTTTTCCTCATACGTGCGGAGAAATTTTCTGGTATCGATAAAATGGCAGGTATCACATGTCCTTATATCTAGTTGAAAATGTTTCTCTCCGCCAAGATTCGCGTGGCAGGCGGTGCATCTCATACTCAGATTTTCACGAAAATCAACCATATGTGTTTTATGCTGAAACGGCGTGATCTTTTTATACTGGACCGCATCAGAGGATAAGGCATTCAATGGATGGCATGATTCCTGTGTACACTTCTGGTTTATTATTTCTACGTCCATAGCAGTAAAGGCATTCACCGGATTCATGAGATCGGTGGTAGTCGCGCCTGAGTATTCATGTCTATGGCAATCCTGACATGCAATATCTTCCGATGGCAATTTTTTACACGCGTTCGTAAAAACAACATCCTCATGGCATTTGGTACAAAACCTTGATTGTTTGGGTGATGATATCGTAGCAAACATAACAACAACGACAAACCCTATCGCAACCAGGGTGAAGATTCCCAGTTTAATGGTAAGTCTCTTATTCAATCTTCTTACTTCGTGAAACATGGCAGTTGTTTTTTCAATGAAGCATGGAGGAACGAAGACTATCCATGCCGTCTAAAACCTGCAGAAATAACAGAGCGCAGCACAGCCGCAATCAACTTCCCTTTAGAAAATGGGGTAAAGGGGATTATAAAAACTTACAAAAAAGAACGATTTTACAGGATGACAAAGGGGAACAAACCCCGAAAAAAAGATTTTACGCGGCAATGCCTCCTGCCTGCTCAGGCTCATTTTTTATTCATTGGCCGGAACCTTTTTCAGCGACAGTTTGTTTTTCGGGTTGTATCTGAAGGCATTCTCGAGAAATGGCCATGAAATAAGAAATAGTGCGCAAAAGACCATAATTACTATCAGCAGCAGGTCATTTTGCAAATACTTATGCAACTCGTAAAAAGGCAATCCAAACCAGGGAATACCAGCATATTTCTCAATGAAGGGAAACGAAAACGGCAGGAAAATGACGGCGATACATTCAACGGCGAGTAAAAAGCAGGATACGATGATATGACGGAACATTTCATTCGGGAAAAATGGCTCAAGCATCTCCGGGGTCCTTCCTTGCGTGTAATCTTTCATGTAAACCTCCTTACCGGTAAAACCGTGGTGTCAAAAATTGATTCGTAAAATAATTATAATGGTTCGCAAATTCCCGTTTTTCTGATCATAAAAAAATGCATACCCATAAACGAAACCATAATGCCGGGAATGACTGCCACATGGACAACATACAGATACGACAAGCGGATGGCGACGGGTTCATTCATATTGCCAACGGACAGTAAATTTCCCGTATAATACATCAGCAGGGTAAGGATAAAGAGGCAGGAACCTGATACCCAGTGCAATTCCCGCGGATGCCGGTAAATTCCTTTATAAAAAATACGCGCCATATGGCCTACAACCACACCGATCATGATATTCGGACCCACAGCATGGATATGCTGCATAAACCACCCGAAAGGGACATGATGCGTTATTTGCTGAATGCTGGCCACCGCCTCTTTTGTACTGGGAACAAAATAAAACATAAGAAATACGCCCGTAATTGTCTGTATGAGAAAAGCAACCAGCGATATCCCACCCATACATCCAAACCAGCTCATTCCCTTGGGAATAAGCTTCTGTGTGATATTTTTTTCGACGATCTCTTTTAAAAAACCGCTTTCCCTGTTCATAGATTTTGCGAATTCATGCTCTTTGTCACTCACTGTTACCCTCCGCAGAACTTCCTTGTTTTGCCAGGTTACACTGCCTTCCAGGCTAACGTTCAAAAGAAACAATCCGTTTTCTTCGTTGAACATGCGTCCGACACACAAAAAAGGCCAACCGAAAGAGAAGTCCTTTTTCCTGAAGGCCATACCTTTCATCATCAGCAAGACTATATTGAAACAAAGACTCAATCTCCTTTGAATATATATATCATATTAAATTTTAATGTCAATAAAAATGTTATAAATTCTGTTTGAAGAAAGATGAACTGCAGGAAGGAAAGCGCTCAAACGCACTGAATGCGCAGGCAGCTCAATCCTGTGCATCGGGCAGGGAAGTTGTTTTGAGGATGTCGGCGGATACAATGATTGACAACTCCAAAGCAGAGAAGAGACGAAAGACCTTACGGAAAAAATAGCAGCAAAAGCGGAATTGGTGCTATCTCAACGTAAATGCACCCACAAGCCTATTCTGTAGTACCTTACAAAAAATATTTTGACATTTTCAGCAAAAATGTTTTTTCATGCTGCGTAGGGCAACCCTTTAGATGTGCCTCTGGCAGAGGCACATGGTAGGGGCAGGTTTCAAACCTGCCCCTACCGTATTTCTTTTCCGACTCGTTCGGGTTTGGATCAACGGAAATTGGAAGCAAACTAACACCAATTGCATCAAGCCATGAGTGCCCCCTGTTTTTTTTAAAAGAGAAAAAGAGGAACGGCGACTTTTTAATATTGCAAAACATTAACCCTTTTGTATAATCAAAAAGTTGTAACCATTCTTTTGACAACGTATTTTATATGGTAATCTTTTTTGGAGTTTAACCTATGATCTGGAAAAACTGCACGTCATTTCCTTACGGGTGAGTGCACTTACCGAAGTGGCGGCGCCATTTCCAGGTTAAGTGGATAAGGTATAGACTCTTAAAGGATACCCGTTAGCACCTTCCCGAAAAAATGCAAGCAGCAGTTCTCTCTTGCAAGGTAGTTCATCATCCAATAAGAAATCCTATCCTTCATTCATTCATTTTCGTTCCATCTTTCCAGGAAAAGATGCCGTCCCTTCGTCCAATAGTTGATTGGATAATTTGTTTCATTGAGGCACGGATTCCCGCAGATATACGCGGACTTCTGTTTGCGCAGGCTAAAGCCATGCGGCTACATGCGTAGTTGCTTTGGACAACTCAATTCAAGATTTTTTACTGGAGGATGTAATCTATGGTATCTTTATCGATCGATGGGAAAAAAGTGGAGGCAGAACCTTCTCAAACGATTTTGCAGGCTGCACAAAGACTGGGAATTCATATCCCTACTCTGTGCCACGATCCACGTCTTGCCCCTTCCGGGGCGTGCCGGATGTGTGTGGTAGAAGTGGAGGGCGCACGATCACTGGTGGCCTCCTGTGCAACCCCCGTCTCAGAGGGTATGAAGGTCTCTACCCAAAGTGAATCAGTAAAACGGGCACGGAAACTCAATCTGGAACTTATCTGGTCTCATCATCCCAATGACTGTCTGACGTGCGATAAAACAGGGGAATGTCAGCTTCAGAAATTTATGTACGAATACGACGTGAAGACCTCGCGGTTTGTGGAACAGAATCCTCCCCCAAGGCCTGACGATTCAAATCCCGGGATTTATCGTGACATGAACAAATGCATCCTTTGCGGAAAGTGCGTCAGAATCTGCGATGAGGTGCAGGATCAGCACATCTGGGCATTTTCAAACCGCGGGATGCAAACCTCAATTGCTACAGCCTTTGAAAAACCCCTAAAAGACGCCGGTTGTGTATTTTGCGGACACTGCGTTTCTGTATGCCCGGTAGGCGCCCTTATGGACAAACCTGCTGCAAAAAAGGGACGTCCCTGGGAAACCAGGAAGGTACGCACGGTCTGCTGCTACTGCGGCGTGGGATGCAGCCTTATACTTCATGTAAAAGGGGGCGAAGTCCTGAAGGTAACAGCCGATACCCATGACGCCCCAAATTATGGCAGTCTCTGTGTGAAGGGACGGTATGGATTTGAATTTTACAAAAGCCCCGACCGTTTAAAGTTCCCATTGATTCGTGACCGTATTGACCAGCCATTTCGGGAGGCGAGCTGGAATGAGGCAATCGGCCTGGTAGCCAGGAAGCTGATGGGGATCAGGCAGAAATATGGTCCCGACGCATTTGGATGTCTTAGTTCTTCAAGAGGCACAAACGAAGAAAACTATCTGGCTCAAAAATTCACTCGTGCCGTAATGGGAACCAATAATATGGATAACTGTGCACGGGTATGCCACGGCCCTTCGGTAACAGGCCTCCGAGCCTCGTTAGGAAGCGGAGCTGCTACCAATTCCCTGGCTGATATTGAAGGTGCGGAGGTGCTCATTGTCAGCGGTTCCAATACCACTGAGGCCCATCCGGTAGCCGCCTTAAAAATCAAAAAAGCGGTGCGGCAGAATGGGGCGAAACTCATCGTAATCGACCCGCGGGAGATAGAACTCGTCCAGTACGCAACCGTGTGGTTGCGTTTAAAACCAGGAACCAATGTAGCCCTTATCAATGGCCTGCTGCATGTCATTTTAAAAGAAGGCCTGGAAAACAGGGAATTTATCCGGCAACGCACCGAAAATATCGACATGCTACAGCAGATTGTGGCACAGTACACACCTGAAAAGACAGAGGAAATTACCGGCGTTCCTCAGGAAGATATTGTCAAGGCTGCCAGAATTTACGCCGGTACACGGAAGGGTATGATTGTCTATGGTTTGGGAATGACCGAACATAAGGCCGGCTCACATGGTGTCATGTCCCTGGCCAATCTGGCTTTGATTACGGGCAACGTAGGCCGGTCAAATACCGGGATCAATCCGCTTCGCGGACAGAATAACGTCCAGGGTTCATGTGACATGGGGGCATTACCAGACGTCTACACCTGCTATCAAAAGGTTGATGATCCAATTGCCAATAAAAAATTCTCTGAGGCATGGGGTTGCCAGCTTCCCGCAAAACCGGGGCTAAAGGAGCCACAAATGTACCGGGAAGCCCTGGCAGGAAAACTAAAAGCGATGTATATCATTGGGTATGACCCGGCTGTAACGCAGGCCAATATCCATCATGTGCGGTCAGCCATGAAAAAACTTGACTTTCTCGTCGTACAGGAGCTTTTTATGACGGAGACGGCAAAACTGGCCCATGTAGTACTTCCCGCTGGATGCTTCTTCGAGAAGGACGGTACCTTTACCAACGCCGAAAGAAGGGTCAGACGGCTCAATCAGGCCATTCCTTTGCCTAAGGGAACAAAACACGATTGGGAGATTATCTGCCTGATTGCCAGCGCCATGGGTTACCCCATGCATTATCATCATCCAAGTGAAATCATGGATGAAATAGCCCGCCTTACGTCGGAATTCACGGGAATTGATTTTAAGCGACTCGAAGGCGATGGGCTGGTGTGGCCTGTCTGGGATAAGAATCATCCCGGCACGCCCATTTTACATAAAGACACCTTCACCAGGGGAAAAGGGAGATTGAATGATCTTTTGTACACCCCATCGGAGGAATTGCCCGATGATGACTATCCTTTGTATTTAACTACGGGTCGCCGTCTTTACCATTATAACAACGGGTCAATGTCGCTACGCAACCCGGAGATTTATTCGATCAGTTCGGAAGAATTTGTGGAAATCCATCCCGATGAGGCTGAAAGACTGGATATAAAAACAGGAGATACCGTGAGGATAAAATCAAGACGAGGTTCTTTGGAAGTAAAGGCACGCGTCACCCGGAAATCCCGTCCCGGGAGTGTATTCCTGTCCTTCCATTTCCCGGAGGTCCCGACGAACGTTCTAACCGGTCCAGGAGAAGATCTCCTGGCGCTTACCCCGGAATATAAGGTGTGTGCGGTAAAGGTGGAGAAGACGTAGCCTGGAAAACGGGGTGAGGCGCGTGAGTAAAATGCCTCACCCCGTATGCACTTTGGCAAGATAAAATCCATGGATTTTGAGCTTTTTTAAAAAAAGCGCCTTGTTGGAAAAAAACGGATAATTTCTTGTTGTCTTTTCACTAAAAAAAGGTATCTTGGAAAGTCTTATATACATAATTTTATCCCTGTCTGAATACATGGATAATTTTTCCCATGTTTATTCGGTTCTCGAGTGGAGATTTAAGAGTGTGCTTCCTCTTTCCAGAGGGGAAATTACCCGTTCAAAATTTCTTGTATAAAGAGGCAACAGCGCCGCATGTCAAAACCAAAGGTATTAATCCTCAGAACGGCTGGGACAAATTGTGATTACGAAACCCGATACGCCTTTGAAAAGGCGGGGGCAGAGGTGGCCGTTGTCCATATAAATACCCTGCTTGCCAATAAGAACGCGCTTCATGATTATCAGATATTAACCCTTCCCGGCGGATTTACCTATGGAGACGACATCTCCGCGGGTAAAATCCTGGCAAATCAGATCAGGTACCATTTGGCGGAGGAAATGAATGCCTTTATCCGCGCGAAAAAACTCATCCTCGGCATCTGCAATGGATTTCAGACGTTGACAAAGGCCGGATTCCTGCCCGCTCTCATCAGCCATGATCAGGAGGTCACGCTGACCTTTAACGACTCAAACAAATTCGAAGGCCGATGGGTGTATCTGAAGGTGTGTTCGGATAAATCGGTCTTTCTGAAGAATTCTGATGCTTCGATTATCTACCTGCCCATAGCACACGGGGAAGGCAAGTTCATTGCCAGGGACGAAACCATCCTTAAACGCCTCACGATGAATCGTCAGGTCATCTTTCAATATGTCAATGAGCATGGGGAAGAAGCTGGCTATCCATGGAATCCAGCCGGTTCGGTTCAGGGCATAGCAGGCATCTCTGACCAGACCGGTCAGATCCTTGGCATGATGCCACACCCGGAGAGGCACGTAGAGCCGACTCAGCATCCGCGCTGGACGCGCAGCGGATTAAAGGAATGGGGAGACGGTTTTTTGATTTTTAAAAATGCAGTCCAGTATGTGAAAACCAATTTTTGATTGTCAGAGGAATTCCTATTTATTTGGAGACAGAGCATGATGCATAAAACAGTTCCCGTGAGAAAGGAAAGTAAACCCGTCGTAGATGCAACCAAGTGCAAGGCCATTCTTGCACAATATCCTAACGCGACCTCGGCAGACCTCATTCCCGTCCTGCAGCAGATGCAGGACGCATACGGATACCTGCCCCAAAATATTTTGGAAGAAATAACGGCCACCACACGGATCCCCCTGAGCAAGATTTATGGGGTTATTACCTTCTACTCGCAGTTTTCTCTTGAACCCAGAGGGAAACACACGATCAAGGTCTGCACCGGCACTGCCTGTCACATTAAGGGTGCGCCCGATATCAAGAAAAAGATCACCGAAGTCCTCCATATCCATGAGGGGGAAACGACAAAGGATTACAAGTTTACGTATGAACCGGTGGCCTGCCTGGGCACCTGTTTTCTGGCGCCGGTGATGATGATTAATGAACGATACTATGGAAAGCTGACAACGGAAAAAACTGAACAAATTCTGAAAAGTTATTAAACCGTAAAGGAGTATTTATCGTGAAACAACTGAAAACCCCTGACGATCTCTCAAAATATAAAAAGTCTCTCGAAGCGAAACACCGGCCTGACACGACACGGATATTCATTTGCTCGACCGGTTGCAGGGCGCTTGGCGCCGAGGAGGTATGCAAGGCGTTCAAGAATGAAATTGCAAAACAATCTCTTGCCGACAAGATAGAAATTGTAGAAACCGGCTGCCAGGGACTCTGTACCAGGGCACCCGTATTGACCATCGAACCGTTAGGAATTTTCTATGGCAGGGTTACAGAAACGGATGTGCCTGAAATTATTTCACGCACAATACAAAAAGGCGAGATCATCGACCGCCTCTGTTACTCTGAGGCAGGAAAACGCATCCCCCACGTTCGGGACATCCCCTTTTACAGCAAACAAAAAAAGATCGTGTTAAAGAATTGTGGCAGCATCGACCCCCAGAACATCGATGAATATATTTTGAGGGACGGCTATGCCGCCTTCGCAAAGGTGCTGCGTGGTATGACACCGGACAAGGTCATTGATGAAATAAAAAATTCAGGCCTGCGCGGCAGGGGTGGGGCCGGATATCCCACGGGACTGAAGTGGGAATCGGTGCGAAAGGCTCATGGCGACGTAAAATACGTGGTCTGCAATGGAGACGAAGGCGATCCGGGTGCGTTTATGGACAGGGCAGTTCTTGAAGGCGACCCCCACACCGTTATCGAAGGGATGCTCATTGGCGCATACGCGATTGGCACGCAAAAAGGATTTGTTTATGTGCGCGCGGAATATCCCATTGCCGTGGAGCACTTAAAAATTGCCATAGAGCAGGCAAGGACGCTGGGACTCCTTGGAAATAATATTCTTGGGACGCCCTTCTGTTTTGATCTGGAGATCAAGATGGGCGCCGGTGCCTTCGTTTGCGGAGAGGAAACAGCCCTGATTGCTTCTATTGAAGGAAAACGGGGCATGCCCCGTCCACGCCCACCCTACCCTGCCACCAGCGGCATCTGGGGAAAACCCACGAATATTAACAATGTTGAGACCTTTGCAAATGTGCCGGTTATCTTCCTCAATGGTTCCGGATGGTATAAGGCCATTGGCACAGAAAGCAGTAAAGGCACAAAAATATTCGCCCTGGCAGGCAATGTGAAAAATACCGGCCTTGTCGAAGTCCCCATGGGAACCACGCTCCGTGAGATCGTCTTTGATATCGGCGGGGGCATTCCTGGCAGGAAACAATTTAAAGCTGCTCAGATGGGCGGCCCTTCCGGGGGATGCGTTCCTGCCCAACACCTTGACCTCCCTATCGACTACGAAACGGTAAAAGAAGTGGGGGCAATTATGGGATCAGGAGGACTTATTGTCATGGACGACTCCACTTCCATGGTGGAAATTGCCCGTTATTTTATGGAATTTTGCCAGGACGAATCCTGCGGAAAGTGTGTGCCCTGCAGGATAGGAACCAGGAGGATGCTTGATATCCTGACGCGAATTACCAAAGGGGAAGGCAAACAGGAAGATATCGGCCTCTTAAAGGAATTGGCGGAAGTCACGAAAACAGCCTCTTTGTGCGGACTGGGACAAACTGCTGCAAACCCGGTGCTCTCTACTATTCATTATTTCGCGAATGAATATGAAGACGCCATTCACAAAAAGGCCGCACAAACATCTCAGCCCAATCCTTCATCACCAGCATAGCGCAGCAACGCTGCAATCAATTGACCACCTCTCATTCCCCTCCTTTTTACAAGTGCAAGGAGGGGACAACGGGGAGGTAAAGGATAAAACCCTTCCTATTTCCCTTTCGCAAAAAGGGGCCTTCGTCTTGAACTCCCAGCAGAACGCCGCAGGGGCAACAAAATCTTGTTAAAAAAGAATTTTACACGGGAAATAATCATGAGCAGCGTAGGGGCGGGTTTCAAACCTGTCCCTACAAGACAACAGCATTTACACAGAGGGTTTTTCAAAAAACTAACTTGTTGCAGGTGTGAAATATTTTGCGCTAACACCGTGCACGGATTTCCGGTTTCCGATGCCTTGAAAAAGACAAAAGGTATTGTGGGAATTGCATGAAAGTAGTATAATTACTTTATTATTGCGATAGGAGAGCGACGAGGCTCGTCGCTCCACAGATAAAAGACAACCCAAATATTCGGGATTAACCGTATTGGCTCGTAAAAGTGTCTATTATGAGAATTATATCCATTACTGGCACGGCAAGCGGCGTGGGTAAGACAGCAGTTGTGCGGTTTTTACTAAAAAATCTTGAGGATTTTTCGGCCTTAAAAATCACGACAAAGCACGAAGGCAACTGCCCCAGGCACTCTGACTGCGATGTGTGTGAGACCATGCAACGTCCATACACGATCACAACGAACCCGCTTCAGATCAACCAATCGGGCAAAGACACCGCCTTGTTCAAAAGCGCCGGCGCCAGAAAGGTCGTCTGGCTTCAAACCCATTCAAAACACCTGAAAAGGGGTATTGAAGAGGCTTTATCCCATTTCAGCAAAAATGATTCAATCCTTATAGAAGGTAATAGCTTCCTGCACGTGCATGATGCCGATATCAGCATCCTTGTCGCCACCCCCAGAGAGACAAAGATCAAACGTTCGACACGACAAATTGTCTCTAAAATTGATCTGGCAATCATTAATGTCTATGCCGATGACAGTCCCGACGATATTACAAAAACGCGGGAGAGGTTACACCAAATTGGTTGCTATGCACCGGTACATATTATTAATCCGCTTCAGGATAATTACACTCCAAACAAAGTTTTTCTCACCCACATGAAAGAAATGATTGGACAGCCCGTTCAATCATAACGAGACGTGATGGTTTTGTCTGTTCATCAGTACGGTGCGCAGTGTTTTTCCTTGCCTGCTTAATTCGTAAGATCACCACAAATCGGATGCGGCATCCTCTGTTTTCGTATCTCCCCAGCAAAAGGAATCGTCCGGAAACCCGTGCCTATCGGTGCTCGCCTGTGTCCAATTTCAATTTTTTTAGCCGAAAATAGTGATCCGGCGGCCATGAGAAAAATGGATCATTCAGCAGCAATTACCGGTTATGGCAAACGGTGCACGCAATTCCCATCGGTTTGGGGTGTGGCGGTTCGCCAGCCTTGCTAGGCGGATGACATGCCGAGCAGCTCATATTATTAAAGGGTGGGTGCGGAGAATCCATTGCAGAAGGATGTATTGGAGTAGGATGACATACCCTGCAATTGACCATCGATATCGGGAAATGACAATTGAGACAATGGCGATTTCTGGTGTTTACACCGCCCCATGAGGCATTATGGCTTAACGGCGTAGTGCTCTCATGGCATCGTACACAAAAATCTTCCTGATGGCATACGCTGCATTTCTTCCGTTCCCATGACGCTGCAAACCCATGGGTCTTTCGGCGCCAGGAATTCGTGTGATTTCTGGGTTTTTGATCCTGATGACAGTCGATACACCAGGAATTATCGTTATGGCATCTCTCGCAGTACTTCTGATTGTAATAGAACTCATTTCCATGCTTTGCTATCCACCGGGGGTCGTCGTGATTGACCCATCGGTCTTCATGATAGAGTGGCATCCGGTTCTTTTTGATGTGTTTGTGACAGACATCGCAGGCAATCTTTTCCTCTCCCCGTTTTTTGTGGCACGGAATGCAAGTGCCATACATATCCGGGATAAGATCAGGAGTGATTGCGTCACTTGTTTCAATACCCGCATGGCACTCGTTACACGCTACGTTATTCTCCAAATGGGCCTTGTGGGTAAATTTTAAATCCCGGTATTTTTTAGGAATGTCGTGTTTTACCTTTATTTCCGTGCCAGGTTCCGTATGGCACAGCAAACACGATTGAGGATTGCTGGTATCAAAATTTTTCATATGGCAGGTAAGACATGTTGCCATCTTGGGCCATCCCGGTTCAAGATCGGCTTTATAGGCGTGACACATATTACAATCCTTTAAGCCCCGCTCACTATGCCTGCCATGGCTGAAATGGATCTCCGACTCTTTGCAACCTCCCAGCATCGTAAGGGCAACGAGAGCAATCGTGGAGATCAGATAACAGAATTTTTTCATCCGAAACACTGCTACCTCATATATTCACGCCTGGTAACGTTAAGCGAGTTACCCTGCGCATAATCAAAAATTAACACTGTAAGAAAGCAAGAGTTGGTGAAACGTATCCGGGTCTGTGTCGCTTATTTCAGACGACCATCGCATTGTTATATCAGACTGTTTTGTTAATAAATATTTAATCCGCAGATAATAGGTGCGAACGTCGATCTTTTGCTCAATATCCCTTGTATACTCATTATCCATGACCGTCTGCAGATCGTTGCTGCCAACATAATTGTACTTATAGACAGAATAGCTTGTGCCAACACCCACATCAAGCTTTCCAAATTTTTTATCATAATCAACACCAACATCTACCGTATGGTCAATTCCTTTTACGTTCCAATATTCTATCGTAAAGGATGCCTTCGATTCTTTGAAAAACAGGTTGTTCACGTCGAAGGAAAGAAACATCCTGTTGTAGTCATGATTAAACGTATCCTCGTCATCCTTGTCTATCACACTCCGGTAATCGAAACCGCCGGAGATACCAAACTTTTCACCCAAACCCTTATACCCTGTCACGCTAATAAGTTCAAACGGTTGCAATGTTCCCAGGAGTTCAAAGAAGGGAGAGATGTTATTGCTCTCCTCCCCCAAGGAGTGAAGGAACCGGTAATATGATATCTGGATATTTGCGTCCCAGTCAAATTTATCCCAGGATAATTTGACCAGGAAATCCTTTGACATGGTATTCAGGAGAGTATATCGTCCGTAAAAATTAAAATCATCATGTATTTTTTGCCACAGATTCAGCCCCACCTCGTCATCAATAAATTCGTCATCGACAATGCGCACGTAATCCAGGGTTGTGCGTGTATCTACGAAAGGCCGGAAAGCCACTCCGCTTCCTGCCACGGTATCATAATAGGCGCTCGAATAGTGCGAAACCCTCAGACCGCCGAAGATATAACTTTCAACCGGTCCTATCTGCTGTTCGTATTTTGCCCCATCAAAGAGGATGTTTTCTATAGAATATTGATATTGTCGCCCGATACGGAGACTGGACTTTTCAACAACGGGATCCTTGATATCCGCGTGCAAATAATAAATACGTCCGTTGTATTGATGATCATAACTGTCGAGGACATCCCGAAAAGCGCCTGATTCAGGCTCTCTTCCATCAAGATCGGCGGAAATTCTGCCTGAACCCGATAGGGTTATCTTGTCACGAAAAAATGGTTTTGTCTTAAACCGCAGATAGTCATAGGTGTCGTGGTCATCATCATTGCCGTCTGCCCAACGGCCTTCATATTGGGCCCGAAAATTTCCCGAAATAAAATCTTTATAGGTAAAGCCCGACTCACTTACACCCGTTATGATATCGCCCGCGTTGTCAGTCGATGCAAAAAGGATAACAGGAAACAAGAAGTTCCCCAAGATGAATATTGCTGCGATTGTTGTCAGGGATAAACGCATTACTGTTTCATTTCGTTTGCATGCGGCATCATTCAGGATTACCTGTAAAAGTTTTCAGAGAAGACGCAGTTTATAGTTGTTTTGCGGCTGTGCAGATGAAATTGCTCGCGAGATCATCACTACCACTTACTTCATTTCCCGTGGCGTAAGATGTGTGCTATTACGTTGAATACAAGATATTGATTAGGCCCTTGGCGAATCCTCCCCCCGTTTCCTTCAGTAAACCAGGGGAAACAGGGGGGGGAAATGCTAAACATCCGGTCTAGTCATGATGCATATCTTCACGATGTATGGTCAGTTTTCCAGCAACCTCCAGCGGGTAATCCTGCCGATTCTGATAGCCACTGTCGAAAGTTGTAAGCGTAGGCTTTATTTTGAAACGCACTTTAACGGAATCCTCCATGATGATTGCTTTACAATTCGAGATATATGCGTTAGCAAATTTTAATATTTTACCACTATTTGTAATACCTCCACCATCGGATATAGAAAAACATTCATCCAAACCCAGCCCATCCTGCACGGTTTTTCCATGCTTGTTCAAAATCCTTTCCATGACGACCGCCATACCATCTTCGCATAGATCCAACGGGAATTTTTCACTTGTTATGCTGTATTCATTTCTCCGGTATCCACTTATTGTTGCAGTTCCAACGTCCAGGAGGTTGCCACATTCCGATTGCTCCGATACCAACTCAAATTGAAACATCGCCTCATCAAAATTACCGTTGGTTTCGTCATGTCCCCATTGAGTAATGTCCACCACACCTTTCACTTCTTCCGTTATCTCCTCGTTTAACCCGGATATCGTGATCGTACCATCAAAATGAACCATCTGATGGGCAAATATTTGACATTTGGAACCAAAAGCAATCACAATCAAAAAAACAAGAACACCCGTAAGGCCTTTCTTCACGTAATTCTCCTTTTGATAATTACAATATATTTAAATTTAAATGAAGTATGCTGATTGTTACCCGCTTTTACCTTTTTACTGTTCGACGCCAAAATCAAGTCCGTAAGGTCGAATTGACGAATTCTTCAAAGTTATACCACGAGGTACTGGACGGTATTTTTCCGCCCAGTACCCCTTACAAAGAAAAAACCTTTTTACAATTCTCTAAAAGGCGCCATCTCATCCCCCCTCATCAAACAGGTTGTAGTCTTCAATTTCACCAAAGGAAGTGGAAAAGTCGCCATTTACAGGCGATGGGAATCCATATGAAACCCAAGCCCTTGCCCAGAAAGGCCCTTCCCGGGTATGTTCCGGTACGACAAAACTTTCCTTAAATTTACGTACCCGGTTGCCACGAACCTTGTCTTTGAAAGAGTCGACAACCATTTCTCCGGCATCATCCCAATCACCATCGTGATTCCAGTCAATATATAACCTGAAATATACGCCATGGGGATAAAATATTTTTTTATCTGTTGTGGTAAGATGCCAGACAACATTGACCTTTCTCCCCACATCCCAATCACCAGGTTTTTTCCTGAACAAGACGCCATCATTTGCAGTGGAATCCTCTCCCAGATATTCATATTGCTGGTTGAAGGTGGCAGCGCTTGGGTATGGTGAAGGCGCAGAGCCGAAATCCGGCATAGTTTCCCCTTTTACCGCTGACGCAAGAAGCGATGAGAGAAAAAGCAAAGCTCCAACAGACGTAAAAAACACTCTTTTCTTTCTAGCCATAAATATTCTCCTTTTTCAGATGTTATTCGCTGGGAAGACAATTAACATATAGGTTGTTCGTTACCGCATCATTCACCATAGAAACCACCCAATCAGCCAATGATGTAGGTTTGTAGAGCAGGTAATTTGCCCTGATGTATTTACCTGCGTCAAGCAAATCTTTCGTCCCTAGTTTTGTGCAATCAGACGTATCCCACTCCTGCCCATGGGCATTAGTCCAACTAGCAATGCGAACCTCAACCCATATAACGGTACGCCCTTCACTCACCGCGGTGTTAATTTTATCCCTGATCTCCTGAACTGCACCCACTCTCTTGTCGCACCAATCTTCACGAATCGTACCGTACTGCACATCGTAGAAACCGCCCATACCTTTCACGTCGTTTGCAAACCTTGCCATCACATTATCCCGGTAGTTTTGATCAATCGCATCATCTCCGTCTCCGTGTCCTACCAGAAGAACGATTTCGTTTGACGGATCTGTGCTGAATTCCTGCGCCCTCTCTAAAAGCACATTGGAAATATCCGGATGATAATCAATCGCATTGGTAGCAATATACTGAATATCGCTAAAGCTACGGAATCGCCTGTGTATAGCGCCCATGTGATTGCAGAAATCATTCTGCTCATTGTATTCACCCGGACATTCAACCGTTTCATCAAGATAGTTAGCCTTGCTTGGTTCACCCTCAACCTCACAACCGATACTCCACTTGAGCACGTCGACTGTGCTGGAATCTGTATTCAGATACAACGGGACGACAACAATCTTATCCACACCTTCAGCCTCCAGACGACGAATGGCTTCATCTTCCGTTTGCCACATTTTATAAGTCATCATATCCATCACCATATGCAAACCACTGTCTACCTGATAGTCAGGCAGGCGATTTTTCACCTCATCAACAAGACTGAAAAAATTAGGATTTTGACTGAAATACCCATGACCAATTATTAAGACGCCAATCTTTGAATCACTCTCGGCCATTGTCCTATGAGATGAAAAGGCGCCGATACTAAAAATTGCAAGCAAGAAGAAAACCCACGACAAGCATTTCTTTTTTTTCATTAATCTCATATAATCTCCTTTAAATTACTGTCATAATACTTTTTATTAGATGCTAAAAAATATTTATTCTGTCTTGATTCCACAACGTCCTGTTATCACCTCCTTATCGGTACTGCAAAACGGACAGAAACTTACCTGTCTCTCCGGAACATTATGCACCCATTTTTACCTCTTCTCTCAATGCACTCACCCCCCTTCCTCAACCCATAAACGTGTTTTTACGCCAACGGCTGTAAAAACAAAAAAAGCCCAACGAAAGAGGATTTCTGTTCTTCCGCCTTAGTCCCTGTGAATGTAACAGCTATACAAATTAGCCGGTCGGCTGTTATCCACACCAATCTCACATGAAAAATTACGTGCTATACGACTTTCAATAGTGTCGTGACAATACGCGCTTTGCCGCTACAAATGCGGCCTAAAGTTTCTTGCACAATCTACCTCCCTTCGGGTTCTTATTGACATTCATATATGAATTCTTTATAATTTTTTCAAGGCCCGGCAAAGAGGTAAAAAAACCCCCTTGTCTTGGTCCCGGGGATTAATAACTGTACTTTAGCCGGTCGGTTATTAATCCCTTCTTTTATTCCCTGTTTCTTTCAACGTCTTTTTTGCCTTCACACCTATCTTATTTCAACACAAGTGGCAACCCCGCCTTTCTTAATTGGCTCTGACATTCCTTCATTTTTTGATATATTGACGCCCATGATCTCTTTGCATACAAAATGGGAATATCTTTATTTTCCGCCGATTTCTTTATCTTGTATGCCAGATTATGATTCACAAAGTCGCACAACATGATGATAAAATCTATCGCTTCCGGGATTTCGTCACGGATCTTTTGTCCACTCCTACCCGTTATATGCCGTACATCGGTAACATCGATTTTATTCAGTTCTTTCGGAATACTTCCTAAATGGTCACCGCCTACAATAAGCACCGACATTTTTTTCTCCTCCTACAAAAAACGATAGAAGTTGTAATTAAGACTTAGTCTCAATATATAAACAAAGATATAAAATGTCAACATAATTTGAAAAAAATATCTATCTTTTACCCCACGCATGAAAAATCCCTTATTCAATTACTTGTATACACACCTGTCCGGGTGAAGTCGTATTATACCGCCGCAAACTCCATATCTATCAACCTTTCACGCTTATTGCTACTGCAATCGATGTGTCTTTGGGTTATATCGTATTACTTCATAAACATCTTTAATGTCCAATCGGCAATTGCTCATTTTTTCTCTATACCTCAGCAATGCATGGTTATTATAAGCAAAATATGTCCTACAAGGACACCAATAAGAAGGAGACAGAAGTCAAACAGAAAGGGGCAAATCTTTAGTATTGACAAACCTACCTCAACTCTTTGGATCATCTGAGAAAGATGCTTGTCGCCTTTCAGTCTTTCCCGTAAGCGCTTTCTCCCCTGGCTCACGGTACTAAAGCCGACCCCCATTATTTCTCATATCGCAGTTCCGCTAAGTCTGCCAACCCGATAGAACAAGTCTATCGCCATTTGCCTTATTATACCCCGGTCCTTTTTTATTTCATCAAAACTTTTTTTCATCTATTTGCAGAGCGTAGCAAAATGGTCTGCTATTCCAAAATCAGATCAGATCAGACACAAATTATTTGTCATGAATAAAGATTTTTCCCCTTTTTGCTTTTGTTTATAATCACAAATCAAGGTGCGGCCACGTCCTCCCATTCTTGTCGGGAGGGCTTCACACCTCATCATCAGCGCAATGGTAGCATGCCTCATTAGGGTACTGATGGGAATACATCAGGTATAATCAGGAAGATAACTCCTTGTTATACAATCAATTATGCGGCCTCGGGTCGCAATTAACGTGAGCTCAGCCGACGGCAGCTCGTGGAGCGGGATGACGGTTGGCTGGAGCGACTTGTTAGGGCTCATCAAGTCCGTGTTCTGGAGAACCGCTTCAGTTTAGGCGTCACCTTTGATAATTGCCGTAACACGTATTTCCACGCGCATCTTTGGGTCGCCCAGCGCGGGAACTCCAATGCATGTCCAAATAGGCGCCCGATCACCCATACGCTTCCTGAATTGATCCGTCATGATGGAAAGATGTTCATCTCCAATGAAATTGGTTGCAGTAGGTACATGATAGGAGTTTACATGAACGACATGCTTCCATGATGCTCCGGCCATAGCCAGTGTACGTTCTAAATTATCGAATGCCTGAATTATTTCTTTTTCAAGAGACTCTGGAAACTCCCAATCGTTGTTCCAACCACCTTGGCCAGAAGTTTCGACTCGGTTGCCGTCTCTGAAAGCTTGCGAATAATGAAACTTCTTCAAATTCACATCGCCATAGCCTGGTGTGACAAAAAATTCAATTTTGCTCATATCTATCCTCGTTCGTGATATGTGGAATTAGCCCTAATGCGGAGTTAAGTCGCAGCACCGTAGGGGCGTATCGGTTTTGAACTCCGCATTCTCCCTGAGTGAAGCGAAGGGAGAACGATAAAACTTAGCGGCTGGTACGGCTTTTTGTGCCAGTCCGCTGGAGTGATTTGTTAGGAGACTTTTTTATTTTTACAGAATCTAAATATAACGTGTCGGGACATATATCCTGCTCATGTGGCCATACGACAGTTCCATGTGCCGCCCTAGCCTGCTGAAAATAAATTTTGTCTTTCAACTCGGTGAATACACCGAAATTAAGCAAAGGACTGCAATCGTACATGCCAACCTCATTATTTGAGAAGGTTATCTCGAGTTTATAGTCATCTCTTGCCTTTACTGCTTTTACTCTTGGATTCATAGTTTACCTCAAGGGATCGATTTTAAATGGCTGTTGTCCGTTAACTGCCAAATCCCAGTCAGCCATAAGCTCATCTTTGTGAATTTCAATCCAGGCCAAAACCAATCGCATTTTGGCTGGAGGCAATTCTCCGTCAAGAAGTTCACCGTCAGGAATTGAAATAACGGCTTCGCTATTCTGATATTTTACATGGATATGTGGACGTTTATGCTTCCTGTTATCAATAAAATAGAGCGACACAACGATACCAAAAAACATTGATATTGTTGGCATATTTGTTTCCTTACATTTTGTTTGTGGTCTAACGATAAAGTTCAGCGGCAGTCGAAGCCTGTCCGCTGGAACGACTTGTTAGATACCCTTTGTTAGATACCCTTTATCCTCTTTTTTATTAAAGCAGGATTTCTCCTGCCATGAATTACAGCAAGGACTATTATCTTTTCTTTTTCAAAAAGAACAGAAGGGGAAGAACAGAAGGGGTCAGATCTTTACAGGTTGTCCGAGAATGTGACTAGTATTACAACAAATTAATTACGAAACATAGTGCCTTGACAGCTTTTGATCAGCATCTTGCCGTGTAAACTTCCAATCTATTGTTGATTTGGCCTGATTGCGTCGGTCAGTCCACGCAGCGACT
>WBZY01000428.1_pt1 | contig 32288 bp, 32 predicted proteins | sample 5204191 | NCBI WGS metagenome assembly WBZY01 (sample SAMN12344363, study PRJNA552823) | activated sludge metagenome | biome: Activated sludge suspended growth; feature: Anammox Sidestream; material: Wastewater; isolation source: activated sludge from anammox sidestream of wastewater treatment...
ACTTGGTCACGATGGTGGTGTTATAGATCGGATCCGGCAGTATCTCGCGTCTCGCTGCAACTCTTCTTCTTGCCATATTTAATGAGTCGTAAATCGTCAATCGTAAATCGTGCATCGTAGATCGCCAGTTCTTCGCGATTTACGATTCACGGTTCACTATTTACTGCCCTTGGGGCGTTTCGCACCGTACTTCGAACGGGCCTGGTTGCGGTTAGCTACGCCCGAGGCGTCGAGCGTTCCGCGAACGATGTGGTATCGCACACCCGGCAGGTCCTTCACACGGCCGCCGCGGATAAGCACGATCGAGTGCTCCTGCAGGTTGTGGCCAATGCCCGGAATATAGGTCGTTACTTCGATCTGATTCGTCAGACGAACGCGGGCGACCTTACGCAGGGCCGAGTTCGGCTTTTTCGGCGTCGAGGTATAAACCCTCGTGCAAACTCCGCGCTTCTGCGGATTGGCCTGCAATGCCGGGCTCGCCGTCTTATATTTGACCCTTTCACGCCCTTTGCGAACTAACTGATTAATAGTCGGCATAAAAAATTCGTCTCTTCCTATTGCGAAACCCGCACCTTAAGTAAGGGCGTAACACCCAAGCATTTCGCACATACTTAGGTACGCGCCTTTGCATAAAAGCAAAACTACCGTCTCACCTGACTCTTGCTCGGAAAAATTTCCGGCAGTTAGCTCAAGCAGCACAAGCTGGTTGATTAGTGATCGATTAGTTTCCCTAAAAGCTCAAACTTTGCTGTAGCGTGGCCGGTGTAGCCGCTGCTTTGCAAAAGCCCGCACGCAAGTAAGGGCGTAATGCACGAGCGCAAGATCCATCGCCGCCTCCGTGAGATCGAAGGCCTTTTACGCTACAATTCCTGTCAAAGCTTTCAAAAATCTACTGTTCGGTCCGTCTCGGAACCTCAAAACAGCCCAGACACCAAAGTCCGAAACTTTAGATATTATGAATTTCGGCTATTGGTGTCAAGCCGCGAGGCGCGGTTTGCGTTGCTTGTCGCCCGCTCCGGCTGAGACTGACGCCTGAGTGGAAGCTACAAAGGAAACTCCGAAACGGCCTGAGCGGATGGCGCGAGCCTCCGCGAAACACGCCAGGTCGCGATGCCTTCGCGGGCGAGGCTCAGGATGCACCGGCGGTTCTGGAAAAGAAGTTTTAGCCAGGCCCGGGTGCCCATTTGCGGGAAATAGATGCCGCGGAAGAATAGGCGAGCGACAAGATGGCTGATGCGAGCCTGGATCGGGGCGTCTGGGATCGACCGTACCGCTTCGAGGTTGCGCTCCGGCGAGTATGAACGCGACCAGGCACCGATCGTTTCCTGCCTGGCTTCTTCGATCGTCATCTTCGCGGGCTTGTGTGCCATGACGAACTGGGCGAAATCAAGCCAATGCTTTGGCCTTTCGAGCCGTCCTGTTCGTTGAAGACGTTCGTAAAGCGGTGTCGCGGGAAATGGCGTCAACTGCCCAAAAACCGGCAGTCCCGGTGCCCAGCTTTCGATCTCGTCCACGGTTCTGTCACCCACGCCAACCGTATCGTTGTCCATTCCGAAAATGAACGAGGTAATGGCATAGATGTTTCGGCGAGCAAGCCCATCGAGCACGGACTCATAGTTAGCGGGCTTGGAGAAATTCTTGTTCACGTCCGCCATATTGGCCGGATCGATCGATTCCATACCGATGAAGATCCAGCGTCCGCCCGATTCAGCGATCAGATCGACGAGTTCATCATCCGCCAGCAGATTGGCGCTGATCTGGGCAACCCACGGGAGCTGGGCACCGGCAGCGATAACATCGCGCAGCAGCGATTTCAGCCGCTTTTTGTTGATCGCAAGGTTGTCATCAATGAAAAACACTGCGACCTGGCCCTTCTCTTTCTTGGCCCGGGCTTTTAACCGCAGCAGTTCCTCGACAACGCTTTCGTTGGTGCGGAACCGGATAGAATCGCCGAAAAAACCGGTCACTGTGCAGAATTCGCACCCGTACGGACAGCCGCGTCCGGTTTCGATCGGTACAACGAAGAATTTTCCCCAACCGGTGCCAAACTTTGAGAGGATCGGCCGCAGAAAGCCCGGGACAAGGCTGAATTGTTCAAGATCGAGCGTCTCCCAGGGAATATGAGGGTAATGCTGCAATCCCGGCTTTATATCATTACCCTTCTCGTCCATCTCCGGCTGATAGACCTCTTTCAGCTTCCCGTTCGCTGCATCCTCGACGATCATCGGCCAGGTTGCATCGGCTTCTCCGAGGGCGACGGCGTCGGCGTGTCTTGGCCCTCCATCGCGTCCGAGCGCTTCGTCGGGGCATTCGGTCACGTGCGGGCCGCCCATCACGACCTTGAAGCCAGCCTCGCGGAGAGCGTCGGCGACCTGATAAGCACGGGCCACCATGCGCGTCATCGACCCAATGCCGACCAGGCCGACCTCATTATCGCGGCAAAAGCGGACCAATTCATCACGCGTCATCGCCTTGGCGTTCCCGTCGATCAAGACGACCTCGTGCCCGGACGGCGTTAGCGCCTGAAGCAGGAACATCCACAGATGCGGCATAAAATTCCGCGTCACCCCGTTGTCAGGGTTGTAAAGCAGTATTTTCATTTACGCGTCGGGTCGGGGGCCGTCACCCGTATCACTTATTAGGAGAGAACACCATATCGACACCCTGGTTCAGGATGCCGTTTCCGCCGATTCCGCCTTCGATGCCAGAGAGCCACGCGGAACAGGCATTACATAGCCTTTTCGCGAGACCAGCGTTATCGAACTTAGCTTGATCCGCCTCTTTGACGCCGCTGAAGGCTCGTCACCGCCATCGGCATAATCGTACTCGAATGAATATGTGAACTGACCGGTCGCGAGTTTCTTGCAAACGTCGTCAGCCATATGGAACGTAATGGCATCAGCATATTTGCCAAGGCTTTCGTCAACGAACCCGAGCGCTTCGCCATCGGTATCATCAAGATATACCGGCACATTCTCGACCGGTTCACACCGATAGTTCAATTCGCCCAACACATGCCGGCGGGCCATCGTAACAGGATTGTTAGCCATTAACCTCCCTCGCTGATCTGAGATCGAAAAAAGGGCCGTGGCTTGCAGTCATTGGCCCTTCCATCGTTCGGCCGGATCTACCAGCCAGATTTTCCGTAACCGCCGCGGTTGCCGCCATAGCCGCCGCCACGATTGCCACCGCGTCCGCCGCCAAAGCCACCTCTGCTGCCACCGCGATTCTCCTGCGGCTTCGCTTCGTTGACCTTGATCTCGCGGCCATCGACTTCCTTACCGTTGAACTGCTCAATGGCATTTTCACCCTCTTCTTTCGAAGACATTTCCACAAACCCGAACCCGCGTGAGCGGCCCGTTTCGCGGTCGTCGATAACATTGGCCGATTCAACGGTGCCAACTGAGCCAAAAAGTTCCTGAAGATCCTGTGCGGTCGTGTTGAACGACAAGTTTCCTACGTAAAGTTTCATTATTTTTCCTGTCCCGGCCTAAGCGGGCATGCTGGAGAAGCTGTCGAGATCGGCACTTTCGCAACCGCGACCGGGCCGGATTTCGGATACTCAATACAACAAAATGAGAGCCACTTCTACTGAACTTATGGGGCCTGCTCTCAAACTTATCCGAAAACCGTTACGGCAAAGCGCGTCCTGTCGACGCGAGAGGAGGATTTATGGGTTTAGTGTGGCATCGTTCGGGGAAAATAGCAATCAGGAGTATCCCTGGACATTCGACCTGGACCGGTTCCTTTCTCTCAATGAATTGCAAATGGGCCGCGTGAAACGCAAAATGTACGCAAGATGACACCAGATCAGGCTTTTGACATTTCCCTTCGCGTCCGTGGCGTAACCAAGCGGTTCGGTGAGTTTGCCGCAGTCGAAGATCTGAGCTTTGACGTACGCGCCGGCCGCGTGTTCGGATTTCTTGGCCCGAACGGAGCGGGCAAGACGACCACGATACGAATGATCGTCGGCATCACCATCCCTGACGAGGGAACGATAGACCTCTTTGGCAAGCGGATGTCATCCGAACTACAGAACCGCATCGGCTACTTGCCCGAAGAACGCGGCCTCTACAAAAAACTCAAGGTTGTCGACCAGCTCAGATACTTCGCTGAGCTCAAAGGCGTTCACGGTTCAGCGGCCGAAAAGAGGATCGACTTCTGGCTCGAGCGGATGGGTCTTGCGGAGTGGAAAAAGAAGAAGACCAGCGATCTTTCGAAGGGAATGCAGCAAAAGATCCAGTTCATCTCGACCGTGCTTCACGACCCGGACCTGTTGATCCTCGACGAACCGTTCTCGGGCCTGGACCCGGTGAACGTCGAGTTCATGATCGACGTCCTTTCTGAATTCCGGAGTAACGAAAAGACCGTCATCTTTTCGACGCACCTGATGTCCACCGCCGAACGACTCTGTCACGACATTCTGCTCATTGACAGATCGCGAAAGGTGCTGAGCGGCAATCTTCGCGAAGTAAAGGAAAGCTATGGTACCAACCGAATCAGTTTTCGCGGAACGGGTGCCGAAAGCATCCTCGACGATAGATCTCTCGTCGATAAGGTCGTCGCCAATGCTGACGATCTGGAACTCCACCTTGCCGCAGGTGTTGACCCGCAAAGTCTGCTTAAGAGGCTGATCGAAGCCGGTGCCTCGGTAACGAGATTCGAGGTTACCGAACCAAGCCTGAACGACATTTTTATCGAAACGGTCGGTCAGGCCGAAGTATCGCCGGAAGAGGCCGGTACACAAGAACAATGAGAAAATTCCTTGCTGTTGTTAAGCACGAATACAAAAAGGTCGTACTGAAATGGTCATTCCTTATCAGCACATTTCTGCTTCCGCTTCTGGCGATCGGCTTCGCATTTGTGCCGATGATCATCTTTTCGCTCCGTGGCGAACCGACGCGTATTGCTGTAGCCGACCCGACCGGGAAGATCCTCCCTCGGCTTGAGAAAAACCTGTCGGCAGAACGCCTGATGGAGAAAGCGACAAAGGCGGCAAAGGATTCCGTGACGGACGTCACCGCATCACAGGACGAGAAGATGCGAAATACCGCGGCGAGCTTTCTGCACAACTTCGTATTTGTGAAATACGATACGGCAGGACGTTCGCCCGAGGCCGTACGTGCCGACCTGCTGTCGAAGATACTTGCTGACCAGATAGATGCCTACCTCGTCGTTCCCGAAAACTTCGATTCAGCCGAAGCGTCGTTCACCTTCCGCTCGCGCAAAGGCGGCGACTTCATCTCGAACGATACACTCAAGGACGCCCTGAACGATGCGGTTCGCTCACAGCGTTTAGCCGACGCGAATATTAGTGAAGAACGCGTTGCCGAGCTAAGCGCTCCTGTCAAACTAGATGCGAAAGGGATCGATGAGGCCGGAGCGGAAAAGGACAGCAGCGGCGTGATGGCGGCATCATTCGTTATCGGGTTGATGATCTACATCACGCTTGCGATCTACGGCCAGGCAATAATGGCCGCGGTCGTCGAGGAGAAGGAAACTCGGATCGCTGAGATCCTGTTCTCGTCGGCCCAGCCTTTCAAGCTGATGCTTGGTAAGCTGGTCGGGGTCGGCCTTGCCGGATTGACCCAGCTTGCGATCTGGGTCGGATCCGCCGTTGCGCTGCTTGGCGTTCTTGCCCTTCAGGCCGACTTTCGGCCGATCCTGGCGAGCGTGCCGACGATCACACCGTTCATGGTCATTCTGTTCCTTATCTATTTTCTCCTCGGTTTCTTCATCTATGCGTCCATCTTTGCTCTCATCGGCTCGATGGTCACATCGGTTCAGGAAGGCGGCCAATTCGCCTTCGTCCCTATCATGATCATGCTCGCCGCATTCTATTTCTGCTTCGCCGTTATCCGCGACCCAAGTTCCCAGCTTTCGTTTTGGGTAACGATCGCGCCTTTCCTTGCACCGATCACAATGCCCGTGCGCATCCTTGCCGAAACTCCGCCGATTTGGCAGATCGTCCTCTCATTGTTGGTAAATGCAGCCGCTATCGCCGGTCTCGCGTGGGTTGCGTCGCGAGTTTACCGCGTGGGTATGCTGATGTACGGCAAGCGTGCAACGATCCCCGAAGTTTGGAAATGGATCTGGCAGGCGTGATACCGCGATTCCTGTCGTCTATCGGTTGGCGTTGATCAATTCAAGAAGATCGTTGATGAGCTGATCGTGCTCAAAAGGCTTTGTACAATATCGGTTGAACCCAAATTCGAGGGCCTTTCGGCGACTATCTTCTGAGGTGAATGCACTCAGTGCGACCGCCGGCACATTGCCCCCGCTTTCAGGAGGCAGGCTTCTGATCTTTCGGATCAGCGAATAGCCATCTTCGTCCGGCATTCCGAGGTCGGAGATAACAACGTTCGCACCAAAGTTCGCCAAAGCCGAACGGACGGAATCGAAACTCTTCACGCGGGCACCATTTTGGACAAGGAACAACTCAAGTACCTCACGCGAATCTGGATCGTCCTCAACGATCAGAATGAAACATTCTGCGAGCAGCTTTCCGTTTTCGGCGTTGTCATCCGGCGCGTTAGGTTCAACGACCCGGGTTTCTGCCAACGGCAATGTCACAGTAAAGATCGAGCCCTTGCCAACGCCTTCGCTTTCTGCCTTGACCCAACCGCGATGCTTCCCGACCAGGATCTTCACGATCGAGAGCCCAAGTCCGAGGCCGACATTGGTCTTGCCCATGGTCACACCTTGCGCGAACTGGTCAAAAATGCTTGGCAAGAGCGCGGCATCGATACCGTAGCCCGTGTCGATCACACGCACGCTTACGGTATCGGAACCCGTCTCGATCTCTATGGTGACCTCGCCGCCCTCTGGGGTAAATTTGACCGCATTAGAGAGAAGATTCCCAAAGACCTGCAAGAGCCGGCTTGGGTCGCCAAACAACGGAATATTTTCCGTATCTGTCACGAAGTCAAGCGTGATCTTCTTCTCCTGGGCCAGGGCAAGGTGTGCCTGCCAGGTGTTGCGGACGATGTCGTATAAATTTGTCGGCCTGTATTCAAGCCGGAGCCGCCCCGATTCGACACGGCCAATATCAACCAGATCATCCAGGAGCTTCTTCTGTGCCCGGGCACTGCGTTCAACGATCTCGAGGGCACTCTTACGTCGGTCTTCATCGACCGTTTTTGTACGAAGAATATTCAGCCAGCCAAGAATGTTGTTCAACTGGCCTCGAAGCTCGTGCGAGATAAAGGACAGAAAATCATTCTTAGCCTGGTTTGCATGGACCGCCTCGTCGCGCGCTTTCTTTTCGCGTTCATGGACCTTGGCGACCTCTTCTGCAGCCAACCTCTGGTCGGTGATCTTCTGAACGACACCGGTCATACGCTCGGGCTTCCCGTTCTCATCAACGAACGATCTTCCTTCAGCGAGGAGCCATTCGACGGTGCCGTCGGCATAGACAACGCGAAATTCCTCTTCGTATCTCAAACCGTGGTCTCGAAACTTAGCGATGAAGGTATCGACGAAGTCGCGATCCTCAGGATGGATCGCCATACGATAACTTTCGTACCTGTATGTCTCATATGAGGAGAGCCCGAACAATTCGTTACAGCGTGCCGTGGCGTAGATACGGTCGGCTGCGAGATCCCAAAACCACAATCCGATCGCCGCATTCTCAGCGGCAAAGAGCAGTTGCTCCCGCGCCTCTCGGTTCTGCCCCGCCTGGCTCCGTCTATCAGAAATCGACTGTCCGGAAATGAAAAGAAGTCCACTCGTATCAATGAGTTGGATAGACACTTCCACCGGGATCTTATCATCAGCGGAGACCCGGAAATCGAGGATGAGCTTAGAACCCTGGCCACCCGCCGCCGCCAAGATAGCATTCGCTATGAGCTTGGAGGTCATCTCCGACGACTGCCAGAAAACAGTTTCGTGAAATACCTGCCCGGACAGCAGCGTAGGATCGGTATTTGTGGATCGAAAGATGCGCCCGTTCAGCGAGACTACACGGCCTTCGGTATCGAGCAGACCGAAGAAATCGAAGACATTTTCGAAGATGCGGATGCTCTCAGGTGAAAGCATCTCGTATGCAGCTCTGTCGGGAGCATTCTTTGCGTCCATACTGCGCGAGGTCCGATCTAAGGAAACATTCCGCCAAACTCACGAACCAGCACGAAACAACCCTTTATTTGAGCTCTGCTGAGTTCAAGCTTCAGTTTAGCAGATATGTTCACAGTTCCCGCCGGCTGACGGCACCTGACGACGTGGATCGCCTGCCTGAAGTGACGAGCCTGATCACGAATAGGACCGCAGCTACGACCAAAAGCAGCCAGAGCATTCCGCCAAGGTTTTGCCCGGTCACCAAACCAAGCACCCAAAGAGCCAGAAGTACAAGAACTATCGTCTCGAGCATCAGACCTCTCCAATGAAAAAAGTAAAAATCCGTTCACTTGCTACAAATACCGTGCCCACGCAGCGAGCTTCGCCAAAAGCGACTGAAATCGGGGACTTTCGCAAAAAATTAGATCGTAGGCTGGAAATAGCTTCGTATCAGTGACTCAAATCAAGACAGCAGGTCATCACGTTGAACGGTATACATTTGTGCGAGAAGTGTCCTGTCCTAGTACAGCCGAACGGATCCACGGTCGAAACTCCATGCCTATCTTATTCTATCTACTAAGGTTCTGCTTATCGATATTTGATGGCACAGGCGTTGCGATGAACGTCAGAGAAGGCCTCGGAAAGGATCAGATAGGCAAAATGCCCGCCGTTTCTTTGCACGATCGGGATCTGAGGCATGATGCATTCGTCCGAATTTGATACAATTATGGTAGCTGAAAACACAACTGGACCCATAGGATCAATGTCAAATCGGGCTTTGGTAATCGACGACGACAAGCTGGCTCTCGAGCTTCTTTCATTTCATTTGACGTCGGATAACTTTGAGGTTGACACGGCCGAACGCGGCGCAATGGGCCTTGAACTGATCCAGACGAACGACTATGACGTTATTCTGACCGATCTGAATCTTCCGGATATTAACGGCATCGAAATGGTACGCCGATCGAAAGCGATCTCGCCCGCTACGGAGATAGTTGTCGTTACAGGCGAAGACTCCGCTGAAAAGGCGATCGAAGCTACGCGGATGGGCGCCTTCGGATACATAGTGAAAGACGGCAATTATCAGGGGTTGATGGTCGATGTTAGAAACGCTGTCGAAAAGAAACAGCAGACGCTGATCAACTCAAGACAGGCAAGAGAGATCGCCGAACTTCGTGGCCGTCTTTCGAGCCGCACGTCCTATGAAGGCATCATCGGCGGCGCACGCTCGATGCAGAACATCTACGAGATCATCGAGAATGTTGCCGAATCTGATGCCAATATTCTGATCCTGGGCGAGTCAGGCACGGGCAAAGAAGTGATCGCGAACGCCGTCCATTATAAAAGCCATCGGGCCAATAAGCCGTTCATAAAGGTCAACTGCTCGGCCCTTCCAAAGGATCTAATCGAATCGCAGCTCTTTGGCCACGTGAAGGGTTCCTTCACCGGCGCCAACGCCGATAAGATCGGCTTTATCGGCCAAACCGCCGATGGAAGCCTCCTTCTCGATGAGATCGGCGAGATGCCGATCGATCTGCAGCCGAAATTGCTTCGCGTCCTTCAGGAGAAAGTTTTTCATCGCGTCGGAAGCGATAAGCCGGAGACGACGAACTTTCGGTTGATCTCATCCACGAACCGCGATCCGTTCGAAGCCATTGAGGATGGAAACCTGCGCGAGGATCTTTACTATCGGATAAACACCATCGAAATAAAGATCCCGCCTCTGCGAGAACGGATGGAAGATGTTCCGATGCTGGCGGAGCACTTTCTGGAAATGTACGCAGAAAAGTACAAACGCGATCGAATGAAGTTTTCGCAGACGGCGTATGATCAGATGTTGAATTACAGCTGGCGTGGAAATGTCCGTGAACTCCAGCACGCCGTTGAGCGCGCTGTACTTCTCAGCCGCGGCGATACGATTGCCGCGCTGAACATTCAGCACGATGCCTCGATCTCGCCTTTTGGGCTGTCGCACGCCGGGAGCCTTGCCTCCAGCAACGGCCAGGCGTTGGGCATCCCGACGACTAACCTCGGTCATGGCCTGAAAGGTGACGACCTGTTCGAGCACGTTGGCAGGTTTCTTGTTGACAGCCTTGACGAACCCGAAGGCGGTTCAGAACAGAAGGATGTTTTCAGCGGCCTTGAGAGCGGCGTGGTACTCGCAGCCCTAAGGAGAACGCGGGGAAACAAGCAGGCGGCAGCAAATCTCCTGGGCCTCTATCGGCCTCGCCTGTATGGAATGATAAAGCGCCACAACCTTGAGAAGCTGATCTAGATAGCAAACTTGACGCACCTTCTGGATTTGCAGCGTAACTTGCCTTCGACCGCCCGCGGGTGTACAAGTAAGCTGATTGCTAAACATCTCGAACTTCTCACAAAGGAGGTCATTATGATCGGACAATTGATCGGTGGATTGATCGTTGGTGTCCTTGCTCGGCTTCTCATGCCTGGCAAAGAGGCATTTCCGGACGGCGCCCTTGGGTGGATCCTGACAGCGGTGCTCGGCATTGCGGGAGCATTCGTTGGAACTCTGATAGGAGGTGCTCTTTGGGGCGGATCGAATTATGCAGCGGGATGGATCATGTCGATCGTCGGCGCGATAATCCTGCTCATTCTTGTACGTTTGGTCATGGGAAATCGAAATTCAGGTTAGTAGCTGTCCTAGCTCCGCCCATAACGCTAGGCCGCAGGTGTACCAGTTCGCCGCCCCTACTCCGACGCGGTGAGGTGATGTTGTGGCGGATAGAGGCCGATCCTGAAGATCGCTTTTCTGCCGCAGGATATCGGCGCTCACAAAACCACACCAGCCCAGGCTTAACGCCGCACACCGCGTGAGTCGTCACCGAAGTTTTTTCCGGAATTCACCTAACATTCATCGTTTCTGAAAAAAAAACACCCTAACATTCCATGCCTCCTGGGTATGGAGTAAAAAGGGGGCGGCTGGTTTTTTGAAGAGAAGCGATCAGTCGTCCCCTTTGAAGTTTTGCGGGGTTAGAATATGGGCCGCTAAGACGTCGGGAGGCCCGACCACCACCGAGGCCATGGGCTGGAACGCTCCGGTTCATTCAGGGAGCGCCATTCGGATCAAGCCATCAAATTGAACATTGTAAGGCACGCCTTTGATCGGTGTTGCCATCTCCTCGTCCGTCGTCCCGCTCGAATTCGCAATACCAACACTCGCGAAATAGCACGACGCTCCGTGCTCGGTGGCGTGATGGACAAGGCGATCAAATGCTTCTTGTCCCTCCTCGAATCGGCCTCGTCCAGGATGCAGTCCGGTACGAACGATAAAGAAGGCGGTCTCGCCATCCTTCGACGCCACGATCTGTGGCTCGGAACTGATATCGGCCTCAACGTCGGCCGACTCGATCACCCATCCGTCCTTCTCCAACTGCTTGAAAACGATCTCGATCCCAAAAGCGTGGATATCCTGCGGGCTCATCAACTCTTGCATGGTCATCAGGCTCAATGTTAGCCATGTCGAATTCGTTCCGCAAGGATACGGACCCGCAACAACCGTCTGCTATATTATTCACGATGACGACGACACCAACTCCTTGGAGTTACGCAAATTTCGGCTTATCGGCGATCAACGAAGCACGCGTGCGGATCGCCCCATATGTGAAACGAACGCCCTTGTTGAGAAGCGCGACGTTAAGCTCTCGTTTCGGCTTTGAGGTTCACATTAAATATGAACTATTCCAAAAGACGGGTTCGTTCAAGCCAAGGGGTGCCTTCAATAAAATGCTTTCATTGTCGGCGGATGATCGGGGGCGAGGTGTCGTGGCAGTGAGCGGCGGGAACCATGCCCAAGCTGTTGCTTTTGTGGCAAAGGAATTGGGCATCAAGGCTACTATCCTGATGCCTGAAAATACGCCGAAGGTGTACCTCGATGCGACGCAAGGTTACGGCGCAGCTATCGATCTCCAGCCAAACATTGCCGAGGCATTCGCCCGAATTCAGCACTATCTGGATGACGGGATGACGCTCGTCCATCCTTTCGACGATCCTCTGGTAATTGCCGGCCAAGGTACGGTCGGATTGGAGATCATGGAAGATCTTCCTGAAACGACCGATATAATCGCGAGTATTGGCGGCGGCGGGATGGTGTGCGGTGTGGCGGCTGCGGCCCGGGGCCTCAAACCCGGCGTCAGGGTTTGGGGTGTAGAAACCGAAGGCGCGGATGCGATGGCCAAAGCGATAGCGGCGGGTCATCCGGTAGAATTGCCGTCTATCACCTCGATAGCAAAAACACTTGGTGCCCCGGCAGTGACGGAGTCCACGCTCGGCCTCGCGCGACGACTCCTGGAAAGCGTGACAGTTGTCTCAGACGCCGAAGCCGTGGAGGCAATGATATTGATCATGGAGCGGCTTAAGGTAGTTACGGAACCGGCGGCCGCTTGTACTCTGGCTGCCGCGGAGCGGTTGAAAGCCAACTTTGGGCCGGGCACCAAACTGGTGCTGATCCTCTGCGGCGGAAACACAGGTGTTCGCGACCTTTGTGGTTATGTTGAGCGCTTCTCGCCTTCTAATGGCTGAGTAAATGTCATTCCGGAACGATGGCAGGCTGTTCGATTTTTCGTTAGTATCGCGACTGCAATGGAAATATTTTTGTACAGGACCGGGGCCGAGCGGGTTGAAGAGGGGTTTGCGGCAGCTGATCTGCCAGAGTTGTTGGCCGACAAGACAAATGTTGTCTGGGTCGATCTTTTGGGTGAAACACCCGAGCAGATCCAAGAAGCAAAGGACATCCTTCTAAACATCTTTCGTTTCCACTACCTAACCGTTGAAGACTGTATCGAAACGCGCAATCAGCCTAAGGTCGAAGCCTTCCCTGATTACATCTATTTCATTGTTCATGGGATCAAGCCGGGCGAGACGGGGCCTGGCAACTTCGCGACCAAGGAACTTGATGGCTACCTCGGCGAGAACTTTGTTGTCACGTTCCACGATCAGCGTTTCCGGAGCATTAAGATAGTAAAGCAGCATCTCAGAAACAGTACGTTTGCGTGCAGCCGCGGGCCGGCCTATCTGCTACACCAGATATTGGACCACATCGTCGATCTTTATATGCCAATCGTCGATGATTTCGATCTCGAGATAACCCGACTTGAAGAACGTGCGTTCGATATGAAGCGAAGCGACAACGCCATACTCGAAGATGTAATGGTGCTTCGACGAAGTGCGATGCGGCTCCGCCGAATCTCGGCACGGCAATTGGAGGTCTTATACCGAATATCACACGGCGAGTTCCTTCAGATCCCGGACAATGTCCTTCCGTACTTCCGGGATGTGCATGATCACCTCCAACGCGTCTCGGACCTGTCTGAAAGCTACCGCGACCTCGTCAGCAGCCTCTTCGATATACACTTTTCGGTGATTGCGAACCGGACCAACGATGTAATGAAAACACTCGCTGTGCTTTCAGCGATCATGCTTCCCTTATCATTGATCGCCGGCATCTACGGAATGAATTTTGAGAATATGCCGGAGCTCAAAACCCGCCACGGCTATTTCATCACATTGGGGATAATGATCGCCGTTGCGGGCGTTTTGCTTCTATATTTCTGGCGGCGCGGATGGATCTTTCAACGCCCGGAAATCTCCGACGTTCCGAGCAGTACGAATCCGCCCGGTAAAAAGGATATGGGCTGATCGTTGCACGCAACCTCTTGCGTCGGCTTCAGGCGTGTGGCTCCTGGCTTCAAACCGTCCAATTTGACTTCTGACTACGTCTAACAATTTGCCAACAATCGGCCAACCTGTAGATCACCGAACCCGTAAATACCTGCCCGCTTTTGAAATTCAGGCAATAGTAATTCGATGTCGTTCAGACCTTCGGCCTTTAGCGCACGCACGATCTCGGCGGGACGCGACTCGATCTCGGCAGCGGCTTCGCAAACTTCCTGCAGGAATGGAAATGCCGGCGAGCGATATGACCCCGATCGTATCATCTCGCCAACACTATTCGTTCGAAATGAATTCCAAAGCCTGGATCCAGTAGTAATATCCTCTGCGCACAGCCTGGTCCGGCCATTAAAGCAGGTCACCAACTCGCTCGCATTCAGCTTGCTGAATCCGTGCCAAATTTCATCCGGCAAGACGTTGACCGGCTCGATACGGTAAATGGAAGCCTCCGAATCCTTTAGGAGATCGAGGCAAAACCACATGTTCACTTGGCAAAAAAGCTCATACTCGAACCAAAGATTCACCTCTGTCCCGGGCGGCAGGCCAATGAGCTTTTCCAATTCGTAAGCAACATTTTCCCGGTATTCGATCGGGTCGCCGGCGTATTCAAGCGCGATAAAGTTTGCCCGGCGATCCCAGAATTCTTCCAGCGTGAGGCCCGATTTATCGCCAGCCACCAAACACTCGCGGCATACGATCACCTCGCCCTGAATGCCGGTCCTTCGAAATTCGCCGACCAACGAGTCGCCGGGTAACACGTGGATATTCATACGGACAGACTAATAGCGTAAATAACCGCAAGGCAAACGCCGGCGTACACGCCTGCAAGGATGTCGTCGGCACACACGCCAATGCCCGCGGGCAAGCTCTGCAGATGATCGATCGGGTATGGCTTCCAAATATCGAACAACCGGAACAGCAGAAAACCGCAGCCGATCAGAAACCAGGAGGAGGTGAAGGGGATAAAAAGGAAAGCTATCCATTGGCCGATCACCTCGTCAACCACGGCCTCGGAAGGATCGAGACTTCCAAGCAATTCCGTGGCCCGGCCGGCTGCCCAGCAAGGTGAATAGCAAAAACCCGATCAGGATAAACGCATGGATCGACGCTACCAGGGACTCCGGTGAAGCAAGGTCCGCCGCATACCGGAACGATCTGAAGGTCCACGCCAAGGCGACATAAAACCCGACAGCCACCAGAGAACCGTAGGTACCGGGGGCAAAAGGCAGGTATCCGACGCCAACCGTTGTAACCGCTAACGAGAGGTAATCGAGCGGTCCATCTGGCTTGCGGCGTTTGATCTCGGTCTTCATTCTTGCTGGCTGGACCGGCTAAACAAACTCCGGTGAAAGGCTAAAACTCGATTCCCTGCTGAGCGAATATTCCTGCGTGAAAGGGGTGTTTGATCTCTTTCATTTCGGTCACGAGATCGGCGGCCTCGATGAGTTCCGCAGGAGCATTACGTCCGGTTGCGATCACGTGCAGGTGCGGCTGTTTCTCGCGGACCGATCTGATCTCATCGACGACCTTCGAGACATCCAAGAACTTGAAGTCGAGAACATAAACCAGCTCATCGAAGACGAGAAGGTCATAATCTGCGCTTCGCAGCTTTTCAACGCACAACGCCCACGTAGTTTCGCTTGTTCGAATATCCTGGGCCGGGTCTTTCGTATCCCACGTGAACCCATCGCCCATCGTGTGGATCTCGATGCCGAGCTTTTCAAGCGATTCATGCTCGCCATAGCGGTCGTGCTTCGATTTCATGAACTGGATCATTGCACACTTTAAGCCGCGTCCGGCGGCACGGACCATGACCCCGATAGCAGCGGTCGTCTTACCCTTGCCGTCGCCGGTGTTCACCATCAGAAGGCCTTTGGTCTTTTCACGATAATCGTCGCGCCGCCATTTGTATCGCTTTTCTTTCTTCTCAGCCATCAGCAGATCAGTCCCGCTATACCCCAAAATGCGCGAGGACGGGAACCGCTGGCTCCATATCCTTCGCGTCCTTTCGCGTGTTTCGCCGGCAACGGATCAAAGAACATCAGGAGCGACCGTGATATCGCCAGCGGCGATCGCTTCAGCTCGCTCGACCGCTTCGCCCACGGCCGCGACGAGTTCAGCTTCCTTCTCATCCCAATCGCCCACGATACGGAGTCCGGCGGCGTTCCGATGCCCGCCGCCCCCGAATCGCTCGGCTACCTTCGCGACGTTGATGTCGCCCTTTGAACGCAAGCTAACACGGTATTCGTTCTCACCAACCTCGCGCATATAGACCGCCGCGAGGATATCGCGTGCAGACAACGGAATATTCACAAAGCCATTGTTATCGCCGTCGATCGCTTCGGCAGCTTCCCGCATCTTCAACGTTTGCCTGAGGTATGCGATCTTCCGGCTTTTGTCACGCTTCACCGTCCCGAGTACCTGGCGCATCAGCTCGATCCGTGACCACGGATAGTTGTTGTAAACCGCCTCCGAGATCGTGGCGGGTTTGACGCCGGCCTTGACCAATTCGGACGCAACCTTCAGCGTTCGTTCTGTCGTATTGGAAAAATGGAAGGAACCCGTGTCGGTCACAAGTGCCATATAGACGCATTCGGCTATCTCTTTCGTCACGCGACCGCCAATCGCTTTGCACAGGTTGTAGATCATTTCGCCGACGGCTGAGGCGGTCGAATCGATCCAGTTGATCGATCCGAAATGTTCGCTGGTCGCGTGGTGGTCGATGTTGACCGTGAATTCGTTCTCCAACCCGGCGATCCCCGGCCGCTCAAGATCAGAACATTCGATCACAAAGACCGCATCATATTCCTGATCGACCCGTTCGACGTCGCGGATAGCACCGGCTCCCGGAAGGCTCCGATAGGCCGGCGGTATATCACCATGTACGATCACCTCTGCCGTTTTCCCAAGACTCTTCAGCAGCCAGTGCAACCCGAGGGACGAACCGACACCGTCGCCGTCCGGCTTTATGTGCGTGGTGATACCAAACCGCTGCTTGTTTTCAATTAGCTCAACTACTTGACTTAACACTAAGACGATCCGTGATATCCAACTTACGATAAGACCGCAAATCGGCGATCACCTACTCCATACTTTCTTCAAACTCACCTTTTGCCGACATTTCGTTGAGGAGTTGGCCGACCCTCGCGGCGTTCTCTTCGGCTGTGTCCCTGACAAAATGGATATGCGGTGCGAACCGCAGGCTCAAATTCATCGCGACCTGCTGCCGAACATACGTTGCCGCGTGCTGTAAAGCCGTAAGGGCCTTTCTTGTCTCCTCTTCAGTGCCGCCCTCGACAACAACATAAACCTTTGCGTCGCGAAGATCGTCTGATACGGTGACGTCCGTGACCGTGACCGCTTCAACTCGGGGATCCTCAAGCTCAAAACCCACGACCTCGGAGATCTCTTCTTTCAGTGCTTCGGCTAAACGCTCAGGCCTTTTCATCTCGAATAACAGCAACATGTCGCAGAATACGAACCTGTATGCCTAAACGCATATATTTCTTACAATTCCGTTGCCGCGGTCTTCTCTATCACATAGGCCTCGATCTCGTCCTCGACCTTGATGTCGTTAAAATTGACCAGGCTGATACCGCATTCGAAACCCTGCTTGACCTCGTTCACATCGTCCTTGAAACGCTTAAGCGTCGCAATGTCGCCTTCCCAAATGACCACGCTGTCGCGAAGCAGTCGGGCTTTGGCCTGCCGGCGGATGAGACCGTCGGTAACGCGGCAGCCGGCGATAGTGCCGACGCGCGAAACCTTGAAGGTTTCCTGAACCAGCGCCTTGCCAAGAATGACCTCTTTCTCGATGGCATCCAGCATTCCGATCATCGCGGCCCGGATCTCTTCTTCGACCTTGTAGATGATCGAGTGCAGCCGGATATCGACGTCCTCGTGCCGCGCGATATCGGCAACTCGGGCCTCGGGCCGTACGTTGAAACCGATGATGACAACGGCCGTCTGAACATTATCCGCCTGCGTTGCCGACGCCAGAAGCACATCCGATTCGGCGATCGCCCCGACGCCGGCTCTAATGACCCGCACCTTGACCTTCTCGGTCGAGAGCTTTTCGAGCGTGTTCTTGAGTACTTCGACCGACCCCTGAACATCTGCCTTGACGATGACGAGAAGTTCCTTGATCTCAGCCAAGCCCAGCGACTCGATGCCACGCTTTGTCGTTTTCAGCATTGCCGCCTGACGCGCCTGCATTTGGCGTTGGTGAGCGATCTCTTGTGCCCGTTCGACATCCGCAACCACCTGGAACGTGTCGCCCGCCTGCGGCACACCCTGAAGTCCGAGTACCTCGACCGGTGTTGCCGGCGGGGCCTCGGCAACCTGTTCGCCGCGGTCCGAAAACATTGCCCGCACCTTGCCGTAGAATTGGCCAACGATGAACGGATCACCTACACGGAGCGTTCCCTGCTGGACCAAAGCCGTTGCAACCGCACCGCGTCCTTTATCCAGTTTGGCTTCAAGCACGACACCGGCCGCACGCCGTGTCGGGCTTGCCCTGAGCTCCAGAATATCCGCCTGCAACAGAACTGTTTCGAGCAGCGTGTCAATACCATCTCGGGTCTTCGCGGAGACAGGTACCATCTCAACATCGCCGCCCCAATCAACTGGCTGCAGCCCGAGGCCGGCAAGCCCATGCTTGACCTTATCTGGATTCGCATCAGGCTTATCGATCTTGTTTATCGCGACAATGATCGGCACACCGGCGGCCTTCGAATGTTCAACCGCTTCTATCGTCTGCGGCATTACGCCATCGTCGGCAGCGACAACGAGGATAACGATGTCGGTCGCCTTGGCGCCGCGCGCACGCATCATGGTGAACGCCTCGTGGCCCGGAGTGTCAAGAAATACAACTCGGCGTTCCACATCCGGATCTTCCGGACTCGGAACGAACACACTGTATGCACCGATATGCTGAGTTATACCGCCAGCTTCGCCCTCTGCCACGTGTGCCGAGCGGATCGCATCGAGCAGTGACGTCTTACCGTGGTCCACGTGTCCCATCACCGTAATGACCGGTGCTCGAGGCAGCTCAACGTCATCAGAATCAGCTGCGATCAGCTCTTCGAATTCCTGCTCGATGACCATTTCCTCGAACGGGACAAAACTGATGTCAAATCCGAAATCGAAACCCATCTCGATCGCCATCTTCTCGTTGATCGACTGGTTGAGAGTAGCGAAAACGCCGCGTTTGATCAGCAGTTGCACAATGTCGCGCGGCGTAATCCCCAAAGCCTCAGCAAACTCGCGGATCGTCGCACCTTCGGTTAGCCGAACGGGCCGCAGTTCGGACGAAGTGCCCCGATTAACCTGATCGAGAACGCGTTCCTCAATGGTTCTCAGCCTTGGGCTGTCCTGCTCGCGCTCGGCGAACCTGCCCTTGGCGTCGGGTTTCCCCTTCCGTCCACCTGAACGCCCTGGCCGCCGACGGTTGTCTGCGGGAGGCGTGTAGGTCATTTGAGGGGCCGTTGATTCGCCCGGTGTGCCACGAAAATCGCCGCGGCGCCCCTGAGCCCGGTCGTTAAGCAGCTTACCGGTTCGCGTTGGTGCCTCGGCCACTACTCGCTCACCCGGCTTAACACCTTGTTTCAATGCGTCACGCGTCAACGTAAGCTGTTTGATCTGGGTACCCGTTGGGCGGAGGACTCTTGTTGTCGTAGCGGCGCCGGTTAGGGCCGGTTCCTTGGTCGGGACGGTGTCCACAGTTGGTGTCGCCCCTGCGTCTACGGGTTCAGCCGGAGACTCGGTTTCGGAATCCTCCGGAACACCTGCATCCGATTCGACCGGTTCGACTACCTTCTTTTGGAGCCTTCGGGTCCTAACCGCCGGCGCCGCCTGAGGCTCGCTCTCCTCAACGTGCGGCGAGACTTCCGTTTCCGCAGGCTCAGGAGCCTCCAACGCAGCTGTCAGTTCCGGCCCCGTGACCTCCTCGATCGGTGCTGCCTCTTTTTTCTTGGTAGCTTTAATGACCTTGATGGCTCGTTTCGGAGCCACCTCAGTCTTAGGAATATATTTCAGGCGGATCTTATCAGCTAGTTCTGCGCTGACCGTATTGGAGGGTACGCTGACATCTGCGCCTTCACGGCGCAGATCTTCCATGATGCGTTTCGCATCCTGTTTCAGCTCTTTTGCAAGATCGTAGATCCGAATTTTTTTACCAATCGCCATAATTGATCGTTTTGCGATCCGGATCTATTTTAGATCCGATTTCAAAAGGCCCCCGGTTCAATACCGGCGGCGTAAAGGCTGATCCAGAGTTTACTTGCTCTCATCGCCTTTTTCATCAGAAACTTCGTCCGAAGCTGTTTCGCCGTCGAATGGCTCAGAGGCCCCTTCGGCAACATCCGCGTCCGTCTGGGCGTCGAAGGAATCCGATTCGCGCTCGGCCCTGATTGCCGGAGCATCTGGATCCTCGGCGCGTTCCACTGCAGAATCGGCCACCTCGGTTCCACCAGACGGCCCGGTCACCGCTTCATCGTTCGGCGCTGCCTCGACGCCACTCTCTTCGGACGTTTCCTCACTTGGAAAATCGACGTTTGCTTCGATCGACACCTCGCCTTCCTCAGCGGATGCCTCCGTGGCTTCATCGGCCTGAGCAGCGGCCTCATTCCGGGCCTCAACGATCGACCTGGCTGATGCAAGGATCTTCTCTGCCTCGTCCAAACTGATATCGAGGATGTCCACAAGATCATCCAGCGACGTTTCAGCAAGCCCTTCGACATCCGTAATGCCCTTCGAGGCAAGGGCATCCGCCTGATTTGCAGTCACACCCTGAATGGCTGAAAGCGGTACGGCTTCGCCCGACGCCATCATTTGGCCCATCTGCAAGGCGATCTCCTGCTTGAGTACGTCCTCGCTGACGATGTCGATGTCCCAACCGACCAATCGAGTTGCCAGGCGGACATTCTGCCCCTTTTTGCCGATCGCAAGGCTTAGTTGGTCCTCGCCGACGATCACAGCCATCTTTCGCTTATTGATGTCGGTAATGCGCACCTGAGAGACCTTGGCGGGCGAAAGAGCGTTCGCCGCAAAGACCGACGGCTCGTCGGACCATTCGATGATATCGATCTTCTCGCCGCGAAGTTCCTTGATGATCGACTGCACGCGCGAACCCTTCATTCCAACACAGGCCCCGACCGGATCGACGTCTTTCTCATTCGAGGTGACCGCGATCTTTGCCCGGTCGCCCGGCTCACGGACTGCCGATTTGATGACGACCGTATCGTCGTAGATCTCCGGCACCTCCATCTCGAAAAGCCGTTTGATAAGATCGGCGGAAGCCCGCGAAACCTTTATCTGCTGGCCTTTCTGGTCCTTTGAAACTTCGACTATAACAACCCGAATACGCTCGCCCTGATTCCAAACCTCGCCGCGCGACTGCTCCTTTCTAGGTAGTATCGCCTCCAAATTGCTGCCGAGGTCGATTATCATATCGCCTCGTTCAAAACGCTTTACCGTACCGTTAATAAGCTCTCCCTTGCGGTCGATGTATTCGTCATACACCTTCTCACGGATAGCTTCGCGGACCTTTTGCACGAGGATCTGCTTCGCTGTTTGGGCCGCGATCCGACCCATTTCTTCCTGCGGCAAGGGAATCTGAAGCATGTCGCCGACCTCGACGTCGTCTCCGGCAAGCCCCTGCGCTTCCTCGAGCGAGAGTTCCGCCGATTCATTCTCGACCGTTTCCACAACGGTCTTCTGGACCGATATCTCGATCAGGCCTTCTTCACTATTCCAATCGACCTGGATACTGTCGCCGGTCTTGTCCTGTGCCTTAAATTGTTTGCGTGCGGCGGCCTTGACCGCGTCCTTCATGGCCTCGATGACCATGTCGCGATCCAACCCCTGCTCGCTGCACAATGCCTCTATGCTTTGTCCGATCGATGATGTCATATCTACCGTTTCTTAAATTCCTGCTCGAGGTCAACCCTCAGGTTCGCCTTCACAACCTCGTTATGCGGAAATCTGATCTCGCCCAGCAACTTGTCATCAAGCACGATCTCGTTTCCGTCAACACCGGCGATTCGCGCGATGAACACCTTCTGGCCGCTGACCGGTGAAGCCAGCTTCACCTTGGCCCGTTGACCGACGAACTTCCGAAAATCCTCAATATTATAAAGCTCGCGCTCGAGCCCCGGCGAAGATACTTCCAGGAGATACGCTGTTGGTATAAGGTCATCAGCATCCAGCGTCTCTTCCATGCTCCGCGAAACCGAGGCACAATCCTCAACACTGACACCGCCGGGCTTATCGATATAGACCCTGACCGTCATATTCCGCTTGCCACCGACGATCTCGCTGTGGACAAATTCGACCGAACTGGCTCTTGTGGCATCCGTCGCTATTTTTCTGATCCGATCCTCGATCGAAATATCGCCCATCGATTTCCAGCCAAAATAAAAAGTGGGTGCGAAACCCACTAGACTCGTCCCATGACTCGCACGAAACGATTATTTTACTGTAGGGGCCAGGCGAAACGCAAGCAAAGCTATACTTTTTCCTTGATCTGCTCCGAGATTCCCGATAGGTCCGCTAACTTCTTTTGAATTGGGCCAAGGTTCGCGCCGGTAGGTGTAGTTGCGAACTCTTCAAGCATAATGATCAATTCCCGGGCCTCTGCTAGCAGCCTGTTAGCCTGCTTTGAGACCTCCCGCTGGACATCCGGAGTGTTCGTCAGCACCCGCTTCGCTTCGGCGGTTCCCCAATGCGTGATCTTCACGACGCGAGGCCGTGGCGTCTCCGCCACCCAGCTCTCCGTGGCGAGGTGCTGCGAGATATTGTCGATATTCGAGTAGAAGCCTTCCTGTTTGAGCAGATCGTTAAGATCCACCTCCACGGTGTCCTTTCCGCCCGTTATCTCATAGATCCGTGTCAGGATCCGGTGATAGACATCCATACCTTTGAATGATCCGTCTGATTGCGTCTGTGATCAGCCGCTCTTTGCGAACGCGAGAAACGCAGCCCCGATAATACCTGCGTCGCTCCCAAGGGATGCGCGGAGAATTCTAGCACGTTCCGCCGGTTCTCGGAACGCCCTTTTTCTAATTTCAGCCCGCATCGCCCCAATGAAAAGATCCCATCCGGCGGCTGCACCGCCTCCGATCACGATCGCCTCGGGATTTAACACGTTGATCAAACCGCCTACCGCGATGCCCAGGTACATTCCGACTCGTCGAAAAACCTCGACGCTGAGCCGGTCGCCGGCGATTCCAAGATCAAAGACATCCTTTGCAGTGAACCGCGTTAGACCGATGACTTTCGAATCCGGATAGTCGGCCTTCAGTTCATTTGCCATCCGCACGATCGCGGTCGCCGACGAGAACTGCTCGAGGCATCCGTTGCTTCCACAAGCACAAGGCGGTCCGTCTGGTTCGACACAGGAGTGGCCGATCTCTCCAGCGGTCCCGTCGGGTCCGCGCAACGGCTTACCGTCAAGGATAATGCCGCCGCCAACACCTGTTCCGAGTGTCAAAAAGATCGAAGTCGCGAATTCGCTCGATGAACCGCGCCAGTGCTCGCCGATCGCGGCCGCGTTGGCATCGTTTTCAAGTATGACGTCGACACCAAGCCGCTCACCAAGCGCCTGTCCCAACGGCCTCCCAACCAGTTCCGGAAGATTCGGCGAGCTGAAAATGAGGCCTTCATCGGCAGCCATTATGGCCGGGATCGCAAACCCAAAGGCAACGGGCTCGGCCCCCATCTCCTGGCGGCAGCGGTTAGCGAGGCCGACCGCCACGTCAACGATCGACCGCTCATCGCTGGCACGCGGGGTATCCGCCTCGACCCGGTAAAGAAGCCGTCCATTCCGATCTAAAGCCGCGATCCTCAAATTCGTGCCGCCGAGATCGCCGGCCAATACATATTGGTCCATAGCAACGCTCGACGCTCTTACGGACGCTTCGGACGCTCCGCTTCGGGAACATTTCGGTAAACATCCTCGAATTTGGCAAACCCGTCCTTGATGACCGTATCCATAAGATTATTCTTGTCAACCGTTACAACCTCAAGCAGGATCGCCGGAACCTCCTTGCCGTTTACGTTCTTGAACGGCGTCGTATCAAGTTTTTCCTTTTTTGCAAGCTTAACTGCTGCATCGACCGCTCCGCTGGCCAACGGTACTATGGCCTTATACACCGTCATCGACTGCTTACCTTCCGCGATCCTCTGGAGAGCGTCCAGTTGTGCGTCCTGCCCAGTGACAAGGATCTTGCCCGCTAGGCCGCGTTTTTCGAGGGCAGATACAACACCGCCCGCCATACCGTCGTTCGAAACTACAAAGGCCTGAATATTATCATTGTTCTGGGTCAGCGCATTCTCCGCCATTTTTAGCGCTTCCTCGGGCCGCCAATCGGTAATGAACTGGTCAGCAACGATCTTGATCTTTCCGCTATCGACCGCTGGTTGAAGCACTTTTAGCTGCTCGTCCTTCATGATGAGAGCGTTGTTGTCCGTGCCCGCACCGTAAACCATCACGTAATTCCCCTGGGGGGCGTGCTCGAGTGCGTACTCGGCGATCTTCCGCCCGATCACAGGAACCTGGTGCGAGATATACAGATCGATCTTGTCGGAATCGATCAAGCGGTCATAGCTGATAACGGGTACGTTCTGTGCTTTTGCTCGATCGACAAGGGATGCGGCCTGAGTCGCGTTCTGAGGTGCGATCACAAGAACATCAACACCTTGTGTCAGTAGGTTCTCAACGTCATTCGCCTGCCGATCGGCGCTGTTGTCAGCAACAGTGATGACACACTCGACGTTGATCTTCTTACAATGTGCTTCAAATGCATCCCGGTCACGCTGCCAACGCTCTTCCTTGACCGTCGCCATCGAAAAGCCGATCTTGGGCTTCTTCGCAGGATCATCTGGCTTCCCGCCGCCTGAGCCAGCGGGCTTGCTCTGGCTCCCGCCGCACGAGGCCGCAAGAAATACCAGCAGAATCAAAAGTGAGCGCAAATTCATAAGAATCTCCTAAAAACTTTGGAAGGACTCCCAAATTAAACCAAAAAATTGAGTTTCGGGCAAAGCAGGCCGCCTCCAAGCACGTCTGCTGCCGGCCATATCGAACCCAGAACTTGGCCGCCGCCGCCCTGAAGAAACTCGCCGGGTAGAATTCCTGACGGAATTTTCTTCCAATTGGCTGTATCTATGTGCTATAAGTATGGTTAAAGTCAGGCTCCGCGTGCACCTCTCTGGATGTGATAAGAAAGGCGACGGCCATCAGGCAGTTGTGCTTTTTGTTGACACGAAAGGAGTTTTCGTGCGAAAATTGGTGAGCTTGATCGATACTGGATCAACGCTTTTTAGGCAGGCCTCAAAATTATGAATTTGCGTTTTTTTGTACGCAATGCGGTTACCGCGTTTGCTCTCACAGCATTATTGATAACCACGTCGATGGTTGCTTTAGCAGCGCCAGGGCGGGTTGTCGCTGAACTCAATGTTTCGGGCAGAACCTCAAACGGGGAGGCTGCGGTCGTTTACGTAAACGGGGAAGCGTCCCGCAGCGGACGCTCGGTGTTTTCGTCGAGCATCGTCGCAACTCCCGAAGATTCCACGGCTGTTCTTGGCATCGGAACAACGGGTCGAATTGAACTGGCACCGAATTCGTCAGTGAACCTCGTTTTTGACGATCAAACGATCGATGCGGAATTGACGGCTGGAACATTGACGGTTCTCGGAACGTCAGGTACTGTAAAAGTTAGGACGAACGACGGGAAGGATACGGTTTTGAATCCTGGCGAATCGATCTCGGCCGAGGGGTCGGGTGGTTCCCGAAAGCAGAGCACGAAGAAGGACTACACCTGGGTGTGGCTGCTTGTTGCAGGTGGTGCGGCTGCTGCTATCCTGATCGCCGTTTCGTCGGGCAGTGATGACAATGGCGTTGTCAGCCCGAACCGATAATTATTGCTTTGTCACTAATTCAGTGAATTTTGCATTGCGGCTTCCCGTAAATGCTTGTATCATACGAATTGATTCAGGAGGATAAGGATTAATGCTCGCCAAAGATTGTCTTCGGAAGCTGGTTGCTTCATTCACAGCGGTTGCCGTTCTGTGCGTCTTTTCTTCGGTTGCTCTTGCCGGTACAAAGGATGTTGCCGGTGAGATCACGGTCACGGGCCAGGTTTCCGTAAATGGCCAAACAGCAGTTTCAAATTCGACGATTGTTTCGGGAAGCACTGTAGTTACCGGAGCAGGTTCGAGCGCTATCATCAGCTTAGGAAAACTCGGCCGTATCGAGATCATGGCCGACTCCAACCTCGTACTTAATTTTTCAGATGTCGATATTGTCGCGATCGTTTCGGCCGGAAAGGCAAAGTTCGCGACTGCGCCCGGAATCGCAGCAACCGTGACTACAAAGGACACGACGGTGATCGCGGACTCCACCCAAGCCGACAACTTTCTTGTTGAGGTGGAATGTTCACACACTCACGTTGACACGACTGCTGGCGTCGTGACGATGCGTGAAGGCATTTCCGATAAGCAGGTCGCGGCGGGCACATCAGCCTCGGCGGGCAATCTTGCTCAAACGGGTTGTAAGCCGTGCCTCCGCCCGAACTCGGCCCCTCCGGTTCCGATCGGCGGCTGGCCGTGGCTTTTCCTTATCGCAGCTGGCGTGGCGGGTGCCGTTGTCTTCCTTGGTGGCAACGACTCTGAACCCGGCGGCGGAACGGTAGTCGTCAGCCCGGTTCGCTAGAATCGATCAAGGGCGATCCTTCTAAATTTCTGAGTTGTGCGGGCCATGTTTATCGCGAATATGGCCCGCACTTATTTTGTCCCCGGATTCGGCACCAGGCGTCTGAACCGAACCCGAGATCGCGTTTCCGTTCGACCGTTAGTGGTCCTGGAACGACGTGGGTCGAATTGACATTTCCCTCTCCCGATCTTATTTTGGATATTTTTGTGAACAGCTATTATTTTGGATATTTTTGTGAACAGCTATTTGCGCAATTATTTATTGAGTAGAGTGAATTGAAATTTATGCATATTGCAGTTATCGGCACCGGATATGTTGGATTGGTCACAGGTGCATGTTTTGCGGAATTTGGGGTTGACGTAACGTGTGTCGATGTCGATGTCGAAAAGATAGAAAAACTCAAGAAGGGCGTCATCCCGATCTACGAACCCGGCCTTGAACAGATCGTCGAAAAGAACTCTAAGGATGGCCGCCTTCACTTCACCACCGATATTCGGGCAGCAGTTCAACAGGCTGAAGTGGTATTTCTTGCCGTGGGCACGCCGCCAAAGGCGGACGGATCTCCAGACATGAGCTATTACCAGCAGGCCGCAAAGGACGTTGCGGGTGCGATGAACGGGTATAAGGTGCTTGTCACAAAATCGACCGTCCCTATAGGTACGGGCGAATGGCTTAGGAAATTTGTGGCGGAAAATCTAACGACGCCGACAGAATTCGGTGTGGCCTCGAATCCGGAATTCCTACGTGAAGGTGCGGCTATTGATGATTTTATGCGTCCTGACCGCGTCGTGATCGGGAGCAATGAACAGCGAGCGATCGAGGTGATGAAAGAGCTTTATCGTCCGCTTTATCTTATCGAAACGCCGATCGTGATCACCTCGCTTGAGGCAGCCGAACTCATCAAATACGCCGCAAATGCCTTTCTTGCTACCAAGATCACGTTCATCAACGAGGTTGCCAACCTTTGCGATGCGATCGGCTGCGATGTTCACGACGTAGCGAGGGGAATGGGCATGGACAATCGGATAGGCCGCAAATTCCTCCACCCCGGCCCCGGATATGGTGGTTCCTGCTTTCCAAAGGACACTCGGGCCCTGACGACCGTTGCCGACAGTTTCGGCGTGGAGACTCGGATCGTTGATGCGGTGATCGAGGCCAATGAACGACAGCGTGATGCCATGCTGGCGAAGATCGAAAAGCTCGTGGGCGGCCTGGCCGGCAAGAAACTTGGCATATTGGGCTTGTCGTTCAAGCCGGAGACCGACGATATGCGCGAATCACCGGCGGCTGACATTATCAAGGCCGTACGTGCCAAAGGCGCCGAGGTAAGGGCCTTTGACCCGGTAGCGGTCGATGAGGCAAAACGGTGCCTGGAGGGTATTGTTTTCGCGGAGGACGAATACGACGCGATCGACGGGGCCGACGCGATGGTGATCGTGACCGAATGGAATCAATTCAGGGCGCTAGATATGGAGCGGGTCAAAAAACTTCTAAGGCAGCCAAAGGTTGCAGACCTGCGCAATATCTATGAACCGGAGGATATGCGCGAATTGGGATTCGAGTACGTCGGCGTCGGCCGGTAAGGACCGAAGACGGAAGCCAACCGAGCTATGGGATCAACTACAAAATGCCTCGTCACCGGCGGTGCTGGTTTCATCGGGTCAAACTTGGCCGATGAGCTGATCCGGCAGGGTGCTAAGGTAACCATCATTGATGATCTGTCGACCGGGTTTATCGAAAACCTCGAAGAAATATCGGGCGACTTCCGTTTCGTTGAAGGCGATCTTAATGATAGCGAGACTCTTGCTCGCGCTATCGAGGGCTGCGAGGTCGTCTTCCACCAGGCCGCGCTACCGAGCGTTCCGCGTTCGGTCGAGAACCCGGCTGAGACCCACAGGGCCTGCGACGACGCGACCTTCAACGTGCTGGTGAAAGCGAAGGAATCTGGCGTTCGGCGTTTTGTTTATGCGGCCTCTAGCTCGGCCTACGGCGATCAGCAAACCCTTCCAAAGGTTGAGACAATGCGTCCGGAACCCTTGTCTCCCTACGCTGCCGCTAAGCTGGCAGGCGAATATTATTGCCGCGTTTTTTTTGAGGTCTATGGCCTGGAAACGTATTCGCTCAGATATTTCAATGTTTTCGGCCCCCGACAGAATCCATCCTCGCAGTATTCGGGAGTCATCTCGCGCTTTATCGACGCCTTGATGAGAAATGAGGATCCTGTGATCTACGGCGACGGCGAGCAGACGCGCGATTTCACGTACATTGCGAATGTCGTCGCGGCAAATATCGCGGCAGCCCAGTCGACCCGAGGAATGGGTGAGGTAATGAACGCGGCGAATGGCGAAAGGATATCTTTAAATCGATTGCTGGCGGTCTTGAGCGAAGTGGCCGGCCGATCTGAGGCGAGACCGCGATATCTTGAAGCCCGAAAAGGTGACGTCAAACATTCTCAGGCAGACAACTCGCGGGCCGTTGAATGGCTCGGTTACCAGAAGTTGGTCGATCTGGAAGAGGGCCTTGCTCGTACCATCGACTGGTGGAAGAAAAGCCGGTTCGCGCGATAAGCCGCTGACGCAGGATCCAATTCCCCAAAGGCATCGTTGCGTAGGATCTTGTACGTCTCATCCCAACCTTCGTTCAATTCGTCACATTCGTTTCGCGGCATTACACCGGGGCTGATACTATCGTCTTACCGGCGAAGATTTGCCCGTGTGGGCATTCTAAACACGAATGCACAACGACTGATGCCCATGTCTGCCATTGCGATCGCACAAAAGGAACTCTGCCTCTTCACGGATGGTGAGCTCATTGCAAACGCCTTGGGCGACCGTACCGATGGGTTCGAAGAACTTGTTCGCCGCTACCAAAAGGCGATCACGGGTTATGTTTTCCGGATCGTCGGAGATCACGAATCCTCGCTCGATGTCACACAGGAAGTTTTCATTAAGGTCTATAATTCACTCCACCGCTATTCCTCGGAATACAAATTCTCTACCTGGCTTTACCGAATTGCTCACAACGCGGCGATCGACCATTTGCGCCGGAATTCAATAAATGCTCAAAGCCTCGAAACCGAAAACGCCGATGGCTCGTATCAGTTACAGATCGAAAGTACTTGCCGCTCTCCCGAAAAGGACCGCGAAATAAGTGAGTGGCGTACCGAGATCGGGCAGGTCATCAAGTTGTTGCCGGATGCGTATAAACAGTTGATCATTCTTCGGCACGCGAACGATCTCAGTTACGATGAGATCGCCGACATCTGTGCCCTGCCGCTTGGAACTGTGAAAAATCGCCTTTTTCGGGCACGCGAGATGATGCGTCGGATCATGATCGAACGCGGATTCGACGGAATCTGAGCACAAATCTGCATTTACTTGCTTCGTGCAGCTTTCGTGGAAGGATCACGCGTAGTTGAGCGTTTGCCGAGTGGGGTTCTTTCTGTTTGTTTGCTTATTCGCACGCCTTGTGACCGGCCGAACGGGACAAGGTGGCGAACAACCTTGAAAAGCGGTGAATCAGGTTTCTAAAACTCGGGATTGTCCAAGCGACGATATTGCCGCGTATGTTGACGGCGAATTGTCACTCGCCGCCGCGTCAGAACTTGAACGTCATGTGGATGCGTGTCCCGATTGCGCTCAGGGCTTGCGTGATCAGCGCCAGTTTCTCTCATTACTCTCGTCGTCCCTTGACACACCGTGGCCAGATAGCCTGCCTGTCGATTTTGCCAAGCGGGTCGTATCCAATGCCGAAAGCACCGTTGCGGGCCTACGGAGGCCGAATGAGCTGCTCACGTCCGTCTGCATCTGCTCAGCCTTATTGCTCTTTTCGCTATTTGCTTTCGGCCGTGAAGCTTTAGTGATCGTATCCGCAGTCGGCTCGATCGGTGAAAGCCTGTTCGCGGTCGGCGCATTTGTGGTCAGGGCGGCCAGCGGCCTTGTTTTCTCGGTCGCGGTCGTGTCGCGTTCGCTCGCTTCGTCGCTGGAGCCCGGCATCTTGGTTGTTTTGGCGACTCTTCTCATCGCTGCCGTGCTCGCCATGGGCTCATGCAAACGTATGGCCCGACGACGTAGTATTTAGCATTCAGGGGTAATGATCCAGGCTTTCACCTCACGTCAGAAAGCGGTCCCTTCCGGTGCCTCGTTGACGGCTCGTATTCTGTTCGCGATTGCCTCAATGTTCATCGCAGCAAGTCCTGCTTTTGGTGATGTGCAGTCGATAGCAAACTCGAACGAAACGACCTTGGTCGTCGAATCATCGCCCGACATGGAGATCATATCCTTCTCCAAGAAGGTGATCATCAAGAAAGAGGCGAAAGGCGTGCTTGTGTTCGGCAATGATGTGGAGATAGAGGGCCGGGTTGATGGTGATGTTGCCACGATCGGCGGTTCAGTGATCCAGAAAGAAGGTTCATATATCGGGGGCGATGTGATCGTATTCGGAGGTAAGTATTCGCCCGAGTCAAGCAAGCCTCTCCGTGGCGAAGGCAGACAAACGATCATCTACGCCGCATATGAGGAAGAGTTTCGCAGTTTTGCCCGCGATCCGTTTGCCCTGTTCTCTCCAACGTTCACGGTAGGGTTTGTTGCCCTCCGCATTCTTCTGCTTCTTTTCTGGTTCCTACTTTCGCTCGGTTTTACCACGATAGCTCCCGGAGCCGTAACCCGTGCCGTCGCCCGGATAAGGCTTTCTTCGGTCAAAATCGTGGCGATCGGCTTTTTTGCATTCCTCGGTGCCAACGTGCTTTTGTTCGGCGCGATCACCGCCTTGCCAAATTACGTCAACGCCGTTCTTGTCGGCATGGGATTGCTCACTCTTGCTCTTGCGTATGTCTTCGGACGGGTCACCATGCACGTGGTTTTCGGCAAGTTGATCCAGAAATATCTCCTCTCGGAGCGGAACCGATCGGAATCGCTCGCAGTCCTGTTGGGCGTCACCGCCTGGACGATCCTGCTTTCCCTGCCGTTCGTGTGGATCTTTGCCCTTTTGGCAGTCATTTCAACCGGGATCGGCCTTGCGGTCACGGCCCGGCATACGACCGTGTGGAAGGCAGGCTAAAACCCGCATCCGCTTGACTTACAAATCTTTACATTTAATTTAGAACTTCACGTATAGAATCTACGTCTTACAGTTGATAGCGGATTTTCGCTGTGCGGTACTGTTCATATAAACGGACTCGTATTTGTTGCTAGGTTGTATCATGCATAACCAAATTCATACCTTGCTCGCATTCATCATGATGGTCATTCTGGCTGTTCTTTCGTACGGCCAGACCGCGGGGAATGTGAAGCCAAGTCTGCTTGCAGGAGACGTCGTCGCGGTCGAAGCCGGAAAGATAATTTTCACAACGAAGGATGGTCAAGTGACGGCGACCTTGTCTAGTGAGACCGAATTCAAAAAGATCCCTCCGGACAATCGGAAAATGAGCGCGGCGGTCCCCGCGACGGTCAAGGATATCGAGCCAGGCGACAAGATCGTTGTCAGCGGCTTTCCCGATACCGGCAACAAGGCGATCCCGGCGCGGACGGTTTACCTGATGTCAAAATCCGAACTGGCGGCCTCGAAGGCAAAGGAACTTGACCGGTGGCGAACTCACGGTATTTCCGGGCGCGTAACTTCGATCGATCAGGTGACTCGCCAGATATCTATCGATGTAACGTCACTTGGATCGACAAGCAAAGTGGTCCTTACACCAAAGGAGCAGGCAAAATTCCTTCGCTATGCACCAAACTCGGTTGCATACAGCGAGGCGGTTGCGAGCAATATTCTTGACGTTTCGATCGGCGATATGCTTCGGGCAGTCGGTGACCGGAGCCCGGACGGAGCAAGTTTCGTT